>UMBI01034936.1_pt1 | contig 21483 bp, 15 predicted proteins | sample 1963911 | NCBI WGS metagenome assembly UMBI01 (sample SAMEA4835936, study PRJEB28245) | human gut metagenome | biome: gut microbiome; material: fecal sample | place: Denmark | collected 2008
TGGTGAATTGCCGCTGACACGGTAAAGTGTCTGTTTGATGGCAAGTACATCCGGATCCACAGATGCCTGACGTATAAAATCAACCACCGGATCAAACGTCTGGTATGGATGATGCAAAAGGATATCTCCTTTTCGGATCTCATCAAAAATATTTTCCCCCGGTACGATCTCCGGCACGCGCTGTGGCGTGTAAGGCTCATTCCGCAGATCGTCACAGCCTTCTAATCCATACATTTTCATCAGGAATGTGAAATCAATTGGTCCGTTGATCTGGAAAATATCCTGTTCTGCCACTTTTAATTCATCTTTTAAGAAGTTTAACAGCTTTTTGTCAATGCCATCCTCCACTTCCAGACGGATAACCTCGCCCCACTGACGCATTTTTAACTGTTTCTGAATCTCTTTTAGCAGGTCCGCCGCTTCATCCTCATCAATCGACAGATCAGCATTTCGCATAACACGGTAAGGATATGCGCAGAGTACATCGTAGTTTAAAAACAGTTTATCAATATTCCGCTCAATGACCTGCTCCAATAAAATGAAGGTCTTTTCATTTCCATCTTCCGAAGGGATATGTACCAGGCGTGGCAACACGCTTGGAACCTGAACGGTTGCAAATTCAATTTCCTCTTTTTCTGCTTTTCCTTTTTTCTTGGAAAGAAGTGCTGCAATGTTCAATGTCTTGTTCCGGATCAGCGGAAACGGTCTTGAGGCATCCACTGCCATCGGGGTGAGTACCGGATATACATTGTCTTCAAAATAGCGGTCCACAAACGCAGCCTGTGACTCACTCAGATCTTCAAACGCATCTATCACAACGATCCCATGCTGGTGCATAAGCGGTACAAGAGAACGGTTATAGGTATTGTACTGAAGTGTGACAAGCTCTCTTGTACGCTCATTGATCTTCTCTAACTGTTCTGATGCTGACATTCCGGCAATGTCTTTTTTCTTATAATTGGCGTGTACCATATCCTTCAGGGAAGCGACACGCACCATAAAAAATTCGTCCAGATTTGACGAAGTGATACTGACAAACTTTAATCGCTCCAGAAGCGGAATGGATTTATCTCTCGCTTCGTTTAATACGCGGTGGTTAAATTTCAGCCAGCTTAATTCCCTGTTTTCGTAATATTCCGGTTTTTTTAAATCCTGTTCTTTCTCCATAAGATAAACCTAGCCTTTCCATTGGTTGACTGTCAGCCGTAGACTCTCTTCTCTTTGATCACCGGCTTTATGCTGAATATATTTTCAAAATATGACGTTTTGGCATCAAACAGTGCTTTTTCCAAAGCAATATCATCCATTGTCTCAATTGTGATCACAAGTTCTCTTCCCTTGACCGCCGCCTTCACATTCTTAAACTTCTGCTTGTGGCTCCGGTCCATTGCATTGGATACACGAAGGATTGCAGAAAGTTTTGCAACGGTCAGATAACTGTCATGATCCAATTTATCTGCGAGATCTTCATAGTCAGGAAGCGGCCATGTATTATATAATACTGTGTTTGCAATGATCTCACGCTCTTTGTGTGTCAGTCCGATAATCTCGGAAGCCATAATAATGTCATAGGAGCAGGACGGACCGTTGGCAAAACTGATATATTTTCCGCAGTCATGTAAAATGGCAGCCACCTGCAAAAGCAGCCGTTCTCTTCTGCCTAGTCCATGTACTTTTTTCATCGTATCAAAAATAAGGGTTGCCATCTGCGTCAGTGCATCAATATGTGGGGTGTAACTCATGTAACGCTCGGAAAGATTTCTTGCGGCAGATAAGACATCCGCCTCAAAATCATGTTCTACCCGGATCATATTATTCTTCTGTGCATAGTGGAATGCGATACCATCGCTGACATTCGTTCCCGGTGCCCAGAGACTCTCTGCGCCGATGCTCTCTGCCATGCATTTAAAAATCATCATATATGGAATGACAAGCGCATCACTCTCATTCGAAAGGTTCAATTCCTCTGAGATTTCCTCTAATGTCTTCTCATCCAGCTTTCTGATGTACTTTAAGAACTTTGCTGCCTCTATGGTATTGTCTTCCTTGTTTTTTTCTACTTTTCTGCTGATCTCTGATATATAATCACCGATGATGATCAGGTATTTGATCTTCGTCTCCTGAAGATACATAGCTTTAAAAACTTCAAGTTCCTTGTCAACAAGTTCTTCTACCTGAAGTTCATACTGTGCCAGATTGTTACTTTTTCTTGCAAGCTGCTCCCGCATACGCATGGTGCCGAGTGCCAGATGCTGTGTTGTGACTACTTTTCCCTTTGAGAATACCGTGATCTGCATACCGCCGCCTCCGGCATCCACAACTGCTGCACCTTTCTGGATCATACGCTCAAAATCTTCCCGCATGGCAACCGATTTATAACTGATAAAGCGATGCTCAGAGTTACTTAAAACTTTTACGAGAAGTCCTGTCCGGATGCGGATCTGGTCTAAGATAAAAAGTTCATTTTCAGCGTTTCTCAAGGCTGCGGCAGCATACGCTTCGTAACTGTCCACCCGGTAGCCGTCCATGATCTTTTTGTACTCGGCAAGCGTATCACACAGCGCCTCCACAAGTTCATATCCGATACTTCCCTTGGAATATGCATCTCTTCCGAGCTCGATCCTGCTCCGGATATAATCGATGTCACGGATTTTCTTCTTTCCTGAAATCTCAAATATTTTAATACTTACTTCATAAGAACCGATATAAATTGCTGCGAATGTATGGATCACCAGATGTCTGCCTCCTCATTTCTTTTGTATATCTCTATTATACCAATTTTTTATTCTTTTCCAAGTAAATAGTTGATAAATTGCTGTGCCGTCCTGCCGGATAATCCGCCGTGGGAAAGCTCCCATTTATTGGCCTCAGCAAGCAAAGTGTCCTCATCCATGGAAACCTGGTATTTTTCTGCAAGTACTTTGACAATATTCTGGAATTCCTTCTTGTTCGGTGCGCCAAAATAAATGGAAACACCAAATCTTGCATACAGGGATAGTTTTTCCTGTACAGTATCGGAAGTATGCATATCCTCACGCACTTCCTCTTTATCCGAAAATGTTTCACGGATCAGGTGGCGTCTGTTGGAGGTTGCATAGATCAGTACGTTATCCGGTTTTTTCTCAAGACCGCCCTCGATCACTGCCTTCAGATATTTATATTCGATCTCAAACTCTTCAAAAGAGAGATCGTCCATGTAAATAATGAACTTGTAATTGCGGTTTTTGATCTGTGCGATGACATCATTCAGATCACAGAACTGGTGCTTGTACACTTCGATCAGACGTAAGCCTCTGTCATAGTACTGGTTTGCAATGGCTTTGATACTGGTGGATTTTCCGGTTCCGGCATCCCCATATAACAGGCAGTTATTTGCCTGCTTTCCGTTGACAAATGCTTCTGTATTGTCGATGAGTTTCTGTTTTGCAAGCTCATAGCCGACCAGATCGTCTAATTTCACATGGGCAATATTTGTGATCGGCACGATCTCCACATCTCCCTTTTCCCTGTGCTGAATGCGGAATGCCTTGTGAAGTCCTAGTTTGCCAACGCCAAAATCTTTATAAAATGCCGTCACTGCATCTTTAAATCCGGAAACATTTGAGGAAGCTTCCAGCTTTAACTTCAACTCATTGATGCGCTCCTTGATCCTCTTGTTAAAAATCTTTCCGCTCCCTGTCATGCTCTGATAATCAGTGATGGCATCCATACAGTCCATCTCAAAATAAGAGGCAAGTTTTCCAAAATCAAAATCAAACAGCGATTTGATGATCTCAAAGTCATGCAATACGATCTGATTGACAGAGCCCTCCACTTCGCCGCGGATCTCACAGGCTTTGCTGTAAGCATTCTCATTATTTACAAGAATAAATGCCAGAAAACTGTGCCACAGATTTCCCACAAAGCCATGACTCACTGCCAGTTCCATTAACTGGTTCAAACTCTCATACAAAAGAGACTCCACATCCTCTTTATTATAATATTCATTTTCGTAATTCTCCATAATCCAGGTCATGTTATAAAATAAGTTACCATTTTCAAAATCTTTATATAAAATCAAATTCTTTGGACTTTTCATCAGTTTATTCATTCCCTTCTGCACTCACATAATTGCCAAGTATTTTCAAACGGATTGTCTCTTCTGTCAGCCCCCGCAACGCATTCTGTACGGCTGCATCATTGAGATTTCCCTCAATGTCAACAAAGAAACGGTACTCCCACGCTTTTCCCTGCACCGGTCTGGACTCAATCTTGTTCATGTTGATTCCGTTGTAGATAAAATGGGACAGCTTATGGTACAGTGAACCGCTCTCATGCGGAACTTCAAAAGAGATACTGATCTTATTGGCTCTCGATTCAAAAATCTTCTTGTTTGCCACAATGATAAACTTTGTATAATTATTTTTATTGTTCTGGATTGCCTCATCCAGCACTTTCAAACCGTAAATATCCGCAGTCAGGGTGCTTGCGATCGCTGCCTTGTTCTTTTTTCCATCTTCTTTGATCTTCTGGGCGGACATCGCAGTATTTTTCAGACTGTGCTTTTCCCAGTCTCTGTGGCTCTCAAGGTATTTCGAGCACTGCATCAGCGCCTGTGGGTGGGAATAAATGTCGGTGATATCGTCCATGTCTGCTTCCGGCAGGCCCAAAAGTGCATGGTCGATACGGATGATCTGCTCGCCCACGATATAATTATTGTATTCCACCATAAGATCATAGTTCTCGGAAACGATTCCGGCAGATGAATTCTCAATTGGGAATACAGCGTAATCGGCCTCTCCGTTTTGGATGGCTTCCATCGCATCCCGCCACGTATCCACATGATAACTGTCTGCATTCTCCCCGAAATACTCATTCAGCGCAAGCTGTGAATATGCGCCTTCCGTTCCCTGAAATACGATTTTAGCATTTTTGTAATTCAGATGATCTACTTCTTTAAAATCGGTTTTTTCCGTCTGACCATGTTCTGTCAGTAGCTGATACTGACGCTTCCGGCTCATGGACATGATCTGCTCGAACAGTTCACGGATACCATGTTTTAAAAATGGCGTAGTTCCTTTTCTGCTCAATGTTTCCAACTTGGAAACCTCACGCTGCTTGTCAAATACTTTCTTTCCCACAGCAATTTTATATTCAGCAACTTCCTCTGAAATTGCCATTCTGCGTTCATACAGATCCACGATCTGACTGTCGATCTGATCAATCTCATCTCTTAGTTCCAATAAATCTCTCATAAAAAATCCAAGCCTTTCCATTTATTATTTATAATATATTACATTCACAGTTTGCTTGCAAGAGAACACTTGCGTCATGGTATACAGAAATGCTATACTTTTTATAGATAAAGATTATAAATCAAAGAGGTGATTTACTTATGAAAAAAATTTGGAAATGGCTGCTTTTTGTGTTGGTGATCCTTCTTGCTGCCGGGTGTGTTTTCCTCTACCGGTACATAAACCGCATTCGGTATAATGACGGTTATGTCAACGGCAACACTGCGGGAAATCTGTATAACGAAGGATATTTCTGTGAAAAAGATGGTATTGTCTACTTTGCCAACCCTGCCGACAACTACTGTCTGTACTCCATGAACCCGGACGGCACAAACATCAAAAAGTTAGAGGATCAGAGTGTCAGCTACATCAACGTGGATGACCACTACATTTATTACTGTAAACTTAAGGGAAAAAGCGCTGATTCATTTTCCTTCCTCCCGATCAATACCAACAGTTTATGCCGGCTGGATATTGACGGAAAAGGAAAGCCTGAAATTTTAGATGATGATCCGTGTATGTATGCTTCCCTGGTTGGAAATTATCTGTACTATCTGCATTATGATACCACTGATGCAACCACGCTGTACAAAGTCAAAATTGATGGCAAGGAAAAAGAGCAGGTAGAAAAACAGTCCTACTTTACCGCAAGTACCGATGGACAATATATTTATTATAACGGACTGACAGACAATCATAATATCTATGAGATGGACACTTCCAATGACCACGCAAAAGTCATCTATGAGGGGAACTGCTGGATGCCGGTGAAAGACGGAAACAATCTTTATTTTATGGACTGTGAAAACGATTACCGCATTGCCAAAGTCGATCTGACAAATGGTGAAAAAACGCTGGTCACGGACTGCCGTGTCGACTGCTATAATGTCACAGGCGATAAAATCTTTTTTCAGAAAAATGATAAGACAAATCCGGCCATCTGTTGTATTAATACAGATGGAAGCAATTATCAGGAATTAAAAGAAGGCAACTACACTGCCATTAATGTAACTTCCACTTATGTCTATTTTAAAGATTTTACGACCAAAACCCCTTATTATACATCTGTTGCTGCCCCGGGCAATGTACAGATTTTCAATCCGTAAGCAGGCGTTGTTACAATGCAATTTTTTACAAAAAAAGAAACGTCAGGAAACTTCATTTTTTCCTGGCGTTTCTTTATCCCGCAAAACAAATATTTATGCAAAATCAAATAACGACAACTGATTGGACTCCGGCATATCGCCCAGCAGTCCAAGATCTGCCATAAGATCAATGGTAGATTTCGTCACCTTGGTTCTCTGGCGGAAATCATCTTTGGATAAGAATTTTCCGTCTTTTGCTGCTTCCGCAACCGCGATTGCAGCATTGTCGCCCATACCCTCGATCGTATTTAACGCCGGCATAAGTTTTCCATCGATGATCTGGAAACGATCCGGCAGTGCACGGTAAATATCAATTGGCGTGAAATCAAAGCCTCTCGCATACATCTCCTGCACGATCCGCATATCACGGTAGACATCCTGCTCTTTTTTGGAAAGAGAATCTTTTCTTCTCGTGTAATCTTTATAAAAATATTCCAGACGCTCTTTTCCCTGACACATGATCTCATAGTTGAAACCGGTCGCACGAATGGAAAAATATGCTGCATAATAGGCGAGTGGATAAAAAACTTTACAGTATGCAATACGCCACGCCATCATAACGTAGGCAGCCGCATGTGCTTTCGGGAACATATACTTGATCTTTAAACACGAATCAATATACCATTCCGGTACATTATGTGCCCGCATCTCTTCCTTCCATTCTTCCTTTAATCCCTTACCTTTTCGAACAGACTCCATAATGGTAAAGGACTGCTCACTGTCAAGTCCCATACCGATCAGATAAATCATAATATCATCACGGGTACAGATTGCAGTAGAAATCGTTGCAATCCCCTGCTCAATTAAAGTCTGTGCATTTCCCAGCCACACATCCGTACCATGCGAAAGTCCTGAAATTCGGATCAGATCCGAAAATTCGGTCGGTTTCGCATCAATAACCATCTGCATCGCAAAATCTGTTCCAAACTCCGGGATTCCTAAACATCCCAGGGGAATACCGTTGATGTCTTCCGGTTCTACTCCCAATGCAGAGGTATTCATAAACAGCGACATGACTGTCTGATCGTCCAAAGGGATCGTCTGTGGATCAAGTCCTGTCAAGTCCTGTAACATACGGATCATGGTCGGATCATCGTGTCCGAGAATGTCCAGTTTTAATAAGTTATGGTCGATGGAATGGTAATCAAAATGAGTCGTAACCGTTGCAGTCGTCATATCGTTTGCCGGATGCTGTACCGGAGTAAACGTATTAATCTCCTCGCCCACCGGAAGAACAACGATACCTCCCGGATGCTGTCCGGTCGTTCTTCGAACGCCGACACATCCCTGTACAATACGGTCAATCTCACAGTTTCTCTTGTGAATTCCGCGCTCCTCATAATAATTTTTGATATATCCAAATGCAGTCTTATCCGCAAGTGTACCAATCGTTCCGGCACGGAACGTCTGTCCGTAACCGAAAATAACCTCACAGTAAGCATGGGCTTTACTCTGATACTCACCGGAAAAGTTTAAGTCGATATCCGGCTCTTTATTTCCCTTGAATCCAAGGAAGGTCTCAAATGGAATATCAAATCCATCTTTTACCAGCTTTTTGCCACACACCGGACAAATCTTATCCGGCATATCACAACCACTTCTTCCGGAAAATGCCTTGACTTCCGGTGAATCAAAATCGCTGTATTTGCAATATTCGCAACGGTAATGCGCCTGCAATGGATTTACTTCCGTGATACCGGACATGGTCGCTGCAAAAGAAGATCCTACCGAGCCACGGGAACCTACAAGGTAACCATCCTCGTTTGACTTCCACACAAGCTTCTGTGCGATAATATACATAACCGCATATCCGTTGGAAATGATGGAATTTAACTCCCTGTCAAGACGCTCCTTTACGATCGGAGGCAGTTCTTCACCATACATGCTGTGCGCCTTGTTATAGCAGATATCACGGAGCATCTGATCCGAATTCTCGATAAACGGCGGACACTTATCCGGTCTTACCGGTGCAATCTTCTCACACATATCCGCAATTTTGTTCGGATTTGTAATGACAACTTCTTCTGCTTTGGTACTTCCAAGATATTCGAATTCCTTTAACATTTCCTCCGTTGTGCGGAGATATAACGGAGCCTGCTCATCAGCATCCTTAAATCCCTTTCCTGCCATAATAATACGGCGGTAGATTTCATCTTCCGGATCCAGAAAATGTACGTCACAGGTTGCCACGACAAGTTTGTTAAATTCCTCCCCCAGTCTGCAGATCCTGCGGTTGATATCCTGCAGCTCTTCCATCGTATTCACCGGCTCCTTGTCACTGCGCAACATGAACTCATTGTTTCCAAGCGGCTGTATCTCCAGATAATCATAGAACTTTACAAGTCTTATGATCTCTTCCTGCGGTCTTCCGCCCACAATCGCACGGTATAATTCTCCAGCTTCACAGGCAGAGCCTAAAAGAAGTCCCTCTCTGTATTTGACAAATTCACTTTTTGGCACACGTGGCCTCTTATTATAATACGTGAGGTGTGAAAGTGAAACCAGTCGATACAGATTGATACGTCCAATGTCATTTGTCGCCAGAATGATCGCATGGTAAGTTGGCATTTTCATGACCGTTTCCGGCGAGGTGGAAACCATATGGTTCACATCATCAAGATTTTCCATGCCGCGTTCTTTTAACATCTCAATAAATTTTACAAAAATTTCTGCCGTACAGCCGGCATCGTCCACCGCACGGTGATGGTTTTCCAGTGAGACATTCAATGCCTTTGCAACGGTATCGAGTTTAAAACGATTCAGGTTCGACAGCAGAATTCTGGCAAGAGCCACTGTATCTATGATCGTAAACTCTCTCTCTATCCCCTGATCCTTGCAGTTTTTCTTAATAAAACTCATATCAAATTCCGCATTGTGGGCAACCATGATCGCACCCTCGCAGAACTTCATAAATTCCGGCAGAATCTCCTCAATCTTCGGTGCGTCAATGACCATATCATCCTTAATTGAGGTCAATTCCTCGATTCGGAATGGAATTGGCACTTCCGGGTTTACAAATGTCGAAAAACGGTCTGTAATGACACCACCGACTACTTTCACTGCACCGATCTCAATAATCTTATTCTTATCCGGGCTGAAACCGGTCGTCTCCAAGTCGAACACCACAAAGGTTTCATCGAGGCTCTGTCCTTTCGAATCTGTGATAATATCCTTCAAGTCGTCCACCAGATACGCTTCCACACCGTAGATAACCTTAAAATCGTCATCCGGACTCAGTGCATGGTTTGCATCCGGGAATGCCTGTACATCGCCGTGGTCGGTGATCGCAATCGCCTTATGTCCCCATTTCATGGCACGCTTTACGATGTCTTTACACTCGGACACACCATCCATATCACTCATCTTTGTATGACAGTGCAATTCCACACGCTTCTCCGGACTGGTGTCCATACGGGTGGTCGTAAAGTCTGCAATCTTCTTAATTCCAACGATCGAACCGATTGTTAATTCACTGTCAAACTTATCGATTGTCGTGACACCTTTGATTTTTAAGAATGCCCCTTTTTTCAGATTGCCAAGAAGCTCATCCCTGTCTTCATTTCTTGTAAATATTTTCAGGACAATGGAATCCGTAAAATCTGTGACCGACATGATAATGATTGTCTTTTCGTTACGGATCTCCCTCGTCTCAACCGTCATGACCTGACAGCGGATGGTAACTTCACCCATCTCACCCACGATTTTCTCCAATGGGATGGTTTCTCCATCCTCAATATCACGACCGTAAATTACATCCGGATTATCGGATTTTTTACCTCCGCCAAAGCCACCACCATCATAACGTTTTTTAAACTCTTTCCGCGGTCCGTCGTATGGTTTTTTTGCAGTATTTCCTGCACCATTTGCAGATTTTGCATCGTTTTTTGCAGGTTTTACGGCGTTTCCACCACCTGTAGAACCACTGTCTCCAGATGTTGTAGTCTGACCGGAAACTGCACTTTTTTCATTGGCATCTGAAGCAACTGCAACTGTCTCTCCGTCCTCATCCTTCAAATTGATATTTTTTAATATGTTTTTGATTTCAAACTGAATCTGAAGATCACTGTTTTTCTTGTATTTGCTCTCCTTTGGCTCCTCAAAGTCGAGGTCAACAATCAGGTTCATGCCACAGCGCTCACACACGATTTTCTCTAAAAATTCCACAATTTCATGGGAGCGTGTCTGTGCAATGATCGTATTTTCCAGCACAAGATGCAGATGACTGTCATCCGTAAATTCCATTTTGGAGGCACGGAGCAGATTGTATTCCATCAGACTGTAGGCTTTTAACTCTTCTAAAATACTGTCCTTATACATATCCATCAGCGTGCGGGCGGTATACTGCTCGGAGAGCTGATACTTTTCGATAATACGGACATTCATCCGTTTTCCCTTAAATATCTGCTCCTCAATGGATTTTTCTAACTGCGTAATGTTATTTTTATGTATGAGATGACTGCCCAAAAGATAGACACGGATATGATCTCTCTCATGATTCATCCCTACCTTGGTAACTTCCATCTCAGATAAAATTTTCTTCATATCCCCGGACACATCCAGTGTCGGAAAGACATCAAAAAATAGTTTTGCCATAATTATTCATTCCAATGTAACAGTTCATAGCGGAGTGCCTCTAAAAGTTCTGACTCCGGCACTTTTTTGAATACCTCGCCATGTTTGATAATAAGTCCTTCTCCGATTCCTCCGGCGATTCCGATATCTGCCTCTTTTGCTTCTCCCGGACCATTAACAACGCATCCCATAACGGCAACTTTAATGTCAAGAGGAATGTCGGCAACCATATTTTCTACCTGATTGGCCAGCTGGATCAGATTGATCTGTGTTCGTCCACAGGTAGGACAGGATACTACTTCCACACCGCCTTTGCGGAGTCCAAGTGTTTTTAAAATTAATTTGGCAGATTTGATCTCCTCTAATGGATCTCCTGTCAGGGAAACCCGGATCGTGTCACCGATTCCCTGATGTAAGATCAATCCAAGTCCGATGGCTGACTTGATATTACCGCTGATGATCGTACCGGCTTCCGTGATCCCGACATGCAGCGGATGATCGGTCTGGCTTGCGATCAGTTCATGTGCTTTCACACACATCATAACATCCGAAGATTTAATACTGATGACAAGATTATCATATCCCATATCTTCAATCAGTTTCACTTTATCCAAAGCACTTTCTACCAGTCCCTCAGCCGTCACTCCATGGTATTTCTCCACCAGATTTTTTTCTAAGGAACCACTGTTTACCCCTACACGGATTGGAATGTTGCGCTCTTTTGCGACATCCACCACAGCCTTCACACGCTCTGTGCTTCCGATATTTCCCGGATTGATGCGGATTTTGTCTGCTCCATTCTCCATTGCTGCAATTGCAAGACGATAGTCAAAATGAATGTCTGCAACGACCGGAATCTGCACCTGTTTTTTTATCTCCTTTAATGCCTTCGCTGCATCCATCGTAGGCACTGCACAGCGGATGATATCACATCCGGCAGCTGTAAGCTGATTGATCTGTGCGGCAGTTGCCTCCACATTCTCGGTTTTTGTATTGGTCATAGACTGGATCAAAATCGGGTTGCCGCCGCCAATGATGCGGTTGCCGATCTTCACTGTTTTTGTCATAGTTCTTCTCCCTTTCGTATAAATTCTTACTGGATAATTGCGAAACTTTTTCTAATCTATATAAACAACTTACGAATGTCGTTAAACATGATCAGTATCATGAGTGCAAACAATATCATGATACCGGCAAAATGTACCATGCCCTCTTTTTCCGGGTCAACTTTTTTGCCACGGATCGCCTCTACCAGCAAAAATACAAGTCTTCCACCGTCGAGTGCCGGGAGTGGCAGAAGGTTCATGACACCAAGGTTCGCAGAAAGCAGGATACTGATATACAGCATTTGCAGGAATGCATAGAAGTAGCCGTAGGAAACACTCTGCTCATAGCTGTCTCCGATTGCACTGACAATTCCTACCGGACCACTCATATCATTGACGGTAACGCCTCCGGTAAAGAGCATCTTTAAGCTTCCAAGTGTCGTATAGATCCAGTACTCCACCTCGTAAGCACTGTATTTTGCCAGCGTGAATACATTGTTTGTTGTCTTCTCTCTGGCTGCCATTCCAATAAATCCATATAAATATCTTCCGGTGGTCTCATCATATTTTGGAGTGAGTTCCGTTGTGTAACGTTCTCCATCCCGCTCATAAGTTACTTTCACCGGTTCTCCGGCATGGTACATGGAATATGCACTCACCTCACGGTAAAAATGAATATGTTTATTTCCCATTTTTACAATCGTATCACCTGCCTGAAGTCCCGCTTCCTCTGCGGCATAACCCTCACTCACATCTGAGAGTACCGGAAGATCATATCCGGTGCAGCAGACAAGAATAAAAGAGAAGATAAAGGCCATGATAAAATTAAAAATTGGTCCCGCAGCTACAACGCTGATCCTTGCCCAGACAGATTTGTTGTTAAACGCCTTGTTATCCTGGCTTTCCGAATCCTCTCCCTCCATCATGCAGGCTCCTCCAAATGGAAGCAGTTTGATGGAGTATTTTGTCTCACCTTTCTGGATTCCGAAAAGTGTAGGTCCTAATCCAAGTGAAAATTCATTGACACGGATTCCGTTTGCCTTTGCAAGTAAAAAATGTCCCAGTTCATGAAACAGGATAATAATGCTGAATATCAGTAATGCGATAATAATTTTCATGTAAAAAACCTTTCCTGATGTCTTGTTGCATTTTTAAATGCGTTTTATTTTGCACTCATCTTTTTTTCAATAAACTCATAAGCAGCTGCTTCTGTCCCCAAAATTTCATCCACATCCGGATGATCGATAAACTCTGCATTTTCCATACATGCCTCGATCAACTCTGTGATCTCCGGATAAGAAATCTTCCGGTCTAAAAACAGACTGACCGCTTTCTCATTGGCAGCATTGTACACAGTCGGAATATTTCCGCCCTTTTCCATTGCCTGATATGCAAGTGCAAGCCCGCGAAATGTATCGGTATCCGGCTTCTCGAAGGTAAGATCTGCAATTTCAAACAGATCCAGTCTCCTGCCCGAAAGATTCCGGCGCTCCGGATAATAAAGTGCATACTGGATTGGAAGTCTCATATCCGGCGTGCCAAGCTGTGCGATCACTGCTCCATCCTGATACTCTACAGCAGAATGAATGACACTCTGCGGATGTACTACAACCTGAATCTGATCTAAAGCCACATCAAAGAGCCATTTTGCTTCCATCACTTCCAGTCCTTTATTTACCAATGTGGAAGAGTCTATCGTGATTTTTCTTCCCATGCTCCAGTTTGGATGTTTCAGGGCATCTTCCACCTGAATATTCTTAAGTTCATCTGCTTTTCTTCCACGGAATGGTCCGCCGGAAGCTGTCAGTAAAATCCTGCTGATCTTATTATCCCCGGCACCCTGCAGCGACTGGAAAATCGCACTGTGTTCGCTGTCCACCGGAAGAATCGGCACCTTGTATTCCTTTGCAAGCGGAATAATAATATGTCCGGCAGTGACAAGTGTTTCCTTGTTTGCCAAAGCAATTTTCTTTCCTGCTTTAATTGCAGCAATCGTTGGTCTGATTCCAAGCATACCAACAATTGCGGTCACTAAAATCTCACTCTCCGGGATCACCGATACTTCAAGAAGTCCTTCCATGCCGGACACGATTTTTATGCCGAGGTCTTTTGTATTCGTACGAAGTTCTTTCGCCTTTTTTTCATCCCATACACTGACAAGTGATGGCTTGAACTCTCTCATCTGTGCTTCTAACAAACTGATATTACTTCCGGCAGCCATTGCCACTACCTGAATATCCCCCTGCTCTCTTACAATATCGAGTGTCTGTGTACCGATAGAACCGGTAGAACCTAAAATTGCAATTTTTTTCATGTTTTATAATTTCCTTATCTTATAATTTAATAAAGTTCACTGCAAGGAAATAAATGATCGGTGCAGTAAAGATCACACTGTCAAAACGGTCTAAAATGCCACCATGTCCCGGGATCAGTTTTCCGTAATCTTTGATCTCGTAATTCCGCTTGATGGCAGATGCAGTCAGATCCCCAACCATAGAGATCAACGCTCCAACCGCACTGATTCCTGCCATGATCCAGACATGTGTCTGATCGATCTGCATGGCATTTTTAAAGATCATACCATAAATAACCGTGAGAAGCGCTGCGCCTGCGACGCCGCCGACAGCGCCCTCCACTGATTTCTTAGGGCTTAATTTCGGTGACATTTTATGTTTTCCAATCAACATTCCTACACAGTATGCACAGGTGTCGCATCCCCAGGAACACAAAAAAACAAGCCATACAATGTAGGCACCTGCCTCAATCATACGTGTCTGATACACATACGACAGCATCACAGCAACATAGAACACGCCAAAAAATGCTGCAAGTACCTGTTCCGTCTTATACTTCGGATATGTAAATACATATGCGAACATCATAAGAATCAAAACACCTAATACAAATACCATCGTATCCGGCAAAAATGCAAATTTCAGATTACAATAATACACGGTCGCTGCCAGATAACCAATGATTCCAACCGCCTCTTTTTCAATGTGAAAAATGCGATATAATTCAAACATACCAATATAGGAAATAATCAGTGTTGAGATCAGCAGAACATCTCCGCCTGTAATGATCAGAACCAGTGCTGCGATCACTAACACGATTCCACTTAATAATCTTGTCTTAAACATTATATTTCTCCATCCTCCTCTGAGAGTGCGCCAAACCTGCGGTCACGTTTATTATATGCTTCAACTGCCTTTTCTAATTCTTCTTTATGGAAGTCCGGCCATGGAACTTCCGTAAAATAAAATTCACTGTAAGCCAGCTGCCATAAGAGATAATTCGATAAGCGCTGTTCCCCACTGGTGCGGATCAACAGATCCGGATCCGGAATATCTTTCGTATCCAGATAAGCTTCAAAATGTGTCTCATCAATCTCGTTTTCCTGCAATTTGCCGTCACGGAGATCTGCATACATTTTCCGCATGCCCCGGAGCATCTCATCCCGGCTTCCATAATTGATCGCAATCTGCAGATTCAAACCATCATTGTGTGCAGATGCAGACTCCAATTCTTTGATCTGATTTTGAAACTTCTCACTGAGTTTTGTGGTATCTCCGATCACCCGGACACGCATATTATTCTTATCCGCAGTTTTAATACAGTTTTTCAGATAAGATTCCAGTAATTTCATCAATGCATTTACTTCGTTATCCGGCCGGTTCCAGTTCTCGGTAGAAAAAGCATATAAGGTCAGATATTTAATTCCCATATCATGGGCTGCCTGACAGACTGTCTCCACATTCTTAGCCCCGACCGTATGTCCGTAATTTCTTGGCATTCCTTTGCTTTTTGCCCATCTTCCATTTCCATCTAATATAATTGCTACATGTTGTGGAATCTTCATGCTAATTGTATATCCTTTCTGTTCCAGTCAAACGGCACAAAACCTTGTAATTTTTTTTGTTCCGCTGTCATTGCAAAATATTGTTCTTTTATAAGTTACGAAAATGAGGACACGATTTTCTCATGCCCCCACTCTTTCTTTTATTCTGTCAATTTATTTATACAGTTAAAATTTCTTTTGTTTTAACTTCTACTGCTTCATCGACAGCTGCAATATATTTATCTGTCATCTTCTGAGCATTTTCTTCCAATGCTTTGATTTCATCTTCTGAAACATCCTCTTTTGCAAGTTTCTTGAAGGAATCATTTGCATCACGACGAATATTACGAATGGCTACTTTTGCACTCTCACCTTTCTTCTTTACGTCTTTTGCAAGATCTTTACGTCTTTCCTCTGTCAGTTCCGGGAATAAAAGACGGATTGTCTTTCCATCATTGGTAGGATTGATTCCAAGATCAGATGTCATGATCACTTTCTCAATCTCTTTTACCATAGAAGCTTCCCATGGCTGAATCTGAATCATTCTAGGTTCCGGAACATTTACGTTTGCCACCTGCTGGATAGGTGTTGGTGTTCCGTAATAATCAACTCTCAATTTATCAAGAACATGTGGATTGGCACGTCCGGCACGGATACTTCCAAATTCCTCTGATAAATTGTTCATTGTTTTCTGCATTTTCTCATCGAACTGAACTAATCTCTCGTCCATATTAATCCTCCTTGTTTTGCGAAGCAAAATGCGACTGCCCATGCAGGAGCAGAGGATTTAGCCTCCTTGTTTTTGCGAAGCAAAAATCCGAACTCCGAGTGAGGAGAGGATTTAGCCTCCTAAACTGTTACCTTTGTGCCATTAAATTCTCCACTCATGGCCTTTACAATACTATTTTCTTCATTTAATCCGAACACATACATCGGCATCTTGTTTTCCATGCACATAATGGATGCGGTAAGATCTACTACAGCGAGCTTCTGGTCAATTACCTCCTGAATAGATACCTCATCATACTTCTTAGCAGCCGGATTCAGCTTCGGATCGCTGTCATAGACACCATCAATTGCCTTTGCAAGATAAATACCTTCTGCTTCCATCTCAATTGCGCGTAATACGATTCCCGTATCGGTAGAAAAATAAGGATGACCTGTTCCACCTGCAAAGAAAACAATCTTTCCCTCATTGAAACATTTATCTGCCTCATCTTTAGAGAAAAGCTTTGTCATACTTCCACATAAAAATGGTGTAAAAATCTCTGTATCCATTCCAACAGAACGGAAAATCTCAGATACATAGATACAGTTCATAATGGTTGCTAACATACCGATCTGATCCGCCTTAGGTCTGTCGATCGTCTCGGAAGTTCTTCCTCTCCAGAAATTACCACCACCGATCACAATACCAATCTGGATTCCTTTATCTGCAATCTGCTTTACCTGTTTTGCAACTTCTGTAACGGTTGGTTCATCAAAACCAGTGTGTTTTTCACCGGCTAATGCTTCTCCACTTAATTTCAAAAAAACTCGTTTCATTTATGCATCCATTTCCTTTCTGGATTATTCATTATTCTTGGAAGCAAAAAGGCTCTCAACATCAACATCTGAGTAGCACTGGGAGCAGAAACCTTCGATGACTGCACCATTGTTGATCTGTACGGAACGGGATTTGATGTTACCCATAACAACAGCGGATGTATCGACAACAACAGGTCCCTGAACATCAATATCTCCTTTGATTGCTCCTGCAATAACTGCAGATGAAGATGTTACATTACCAATGATCACAGAGCCAAGTCCGATCTTAACAGTACCTGTGCTTACGACTTCTCCCTCAATCTTAGCTGCATCAGCAAAAAATTCAGAAGAATTGCTGTTACCTGTTACTGTACCTGTTACAACAAGTTTTCCGTTACATCCAATGTCTCCCTGAACGTTTCCTCTGATGTCTAAAGATCCGTTGGATACGATATCTCCTTTGATGATCGTTCCCTCTGTAATTACAGATACCTCATCTGATACTGGTTTTGTTTCATTGACAACTGGTGTTATATTGTCTGCCATTTTTCTTTCCTCCTGAGTGTTTTTTACATGATTTTCCGGGATCACCGGCTGTTCGATTTTTGTTTCACCTGCTGGCTTTGGCTGCGGTGCGGACGGAACTGGCTGATTCTGCACTGAAGTCTGCTGTTTTGCAGTCTGTGAAGTCACCTGCTCTAAAAGACCGTCTAATTTGGAAAGTTCAGATTCAACATCAACTTCATTTTCCAAAGTGTTCACAACTAAATCTTCATTTGCTGCGCCATCTTCTAAATTGTCCTCACCCGGCATCAGTTCATTCACTGCCTGTGAAAAATCATCTTTAAAATCTTTAAAAAATCCCATAATCTTCCTCCATTTATATTTAGTTAGTCAATACTGTCTGCCTTCACATATTGAATAACTGATGTATCTTCATCAATCGGCAGGATCTCAGCGCCCATTTCATTCAATGCCTCGATCAATGGTGCTAAAGCCTCTACCGTTGCTGACTTATCCGATGCGTCATGTAACAAAACAACTGACGTTTTATATTTTACTACATCATCCATCACATTCGCAACTATTTCCTCGGATGAATATGCATTCGATGCTGCATCTCCCGCAGAAACGTTCCAGTCATAATAAATAACTCCCTGTTCATTCAGGTAATGGATAAAATCACTCATTGGTACGTTACTGATCTGGTTACTGCTTCCACCCGGGAAACGATAGTAAATACTGTTCACTCCTGTGACCTGATACAATTCATCACGTAAGCGTTCAAAATCTTCTTCAAATGCCTCATCTGACTGATAGATCTGGCTGTATTTGTTGGAATAAGAATGCATGCCGAGCGTATGTCCCTCATCTGCGATTCTCTGATACAGTGCCTGGGATTCTTCATCCTCTTTCCCGACCACAAAAAAAGTTGCCTTCACATCATATTGAGCCAATATGTCCAGAATCTCTCCGGTATGATCAGAAGGCCCGTCTTCGAAAGTCAGGTAAACCTTATGTATATCGCCATCCCCGGCAAGATTCTCTTCCTCTGAAATGCCGGTAGCCGGCGGTGTCACAGACTCATAGGTTTTTGGTGTCTCTGTTGCTTCAGTGACATCGGTATAAACAGACTCCCCGGCACTTTCCGGTTTCTGCGCATTTTCCTGCTGAACCTGTTCCTTCGAACTGACTGTCACAATATTATCCAGTTTATGCTGAATCTTTATTACCTGCACAAATAAAACAATGATCAGTATCATCGACAGGATGATCCATCCGGCAATCGTCATTATAATACCATTCCGAATCCGTCCGATTCTTTTTCTTCGTTTTCTTTGATTATTTATTGCCTCTGTATCTTTATCCTGCATGGAATAACCCCCAAGCTTATCATTTGTCTCCTATCTATTGTAACACATTTTTTGATTTTTCAAAGCAGAAAACAGCATATAATCGTATGATTTTTTCAAATTATTGCAATTATTGTCAGAATTTTCCTATTTTAAAAGGGGCAAGCCGTCAAAACAGCTCTGCCCCTCCGCATCCAATTACAAATCTGTTACTCTAATGTAAATTTAGTAACAATATCTCTCAGTTCATCTACACACTGATAACATTCTTTTACTTTATCTGTTGCGGATGATGTCTTCTCTACCATGCCGGAAGTTTTTTCTGCAATATCCGTGACACCGACAGAAGATTCGCCTACCGTATCATTGATACCGCTTAAAGCACTGGCGATCTGTTCGATTGCCCCTGCGAGCTGTGCCATGGATGTCTTGATTCCTTCCATGCTGTTCTTAAATACATTTGCATCATCCTTATATTGTTCGCTTACCTGTTCAAATTCTTTGTAATCAACAGATACGCTCTTCTCAAGGAACTCTGTTGTCTCTTCCAGACATTCCGACATATTGCCGACTGCCTCGTTTACTTCTTTTACAATCGCACTGATATTGGCAATTGCCTGGGAAGTCTGGTCTGCAAGGCTTCCAATTTCAGTTGCAACTACAGCAAATCCTTTTCCTGCTTCTCCTGCTCTTGCCGCCTCGATGGATGCGTTCAAAGCCAGAAGACCTGTCTGTGAAGAAATCTCCATGATAGTTCCTGTCAGTTCATTGATCTTCTCAACTGCTTTGGAGCCTTCAATTGCTTTTTCAGCTTTCTCCTTGACAGAATTATAAATATCCATTGTCTTATTGCTTGCGGTGACAGTCTTGGTACGAAGCTGTAAAGCACGATCCATAACAGTTTCTGAATTCTTTGCACCTTCCTCTGCCATGGCATTGATATTTTCAGCTTCTCCCTTGATCTGGGACACGTTCTCATTGATCGTAACAGTTGTCGCTGCTGTCTCCTGCATACCGGCAGCAAGCTGCTGGCTGGTTGCCGAGTTGTCGGAACACATCTGGTTTACTGTATCCGTAACCTCGTTTAACTCAGACACATTCTCATTGATCTTCTGTCCTGCATCCTGGATACTTGCAACCATCTCCCGCAGATTTTTACGCATGATATGGATCTCATTTGCCATAAATCCGGTTTCATCTTTTCTGCTATATAATTTTTTGCCATTCGCATTCCGCGTGAAATCAAAATTAGCTGTCTTGGTAATAATTAATGTCAATTCATCAATTGGTTTTGTGATCATTTTTGTCAAGATCAGTGCAACGAAACAACAGACAATCAAGCTGATGACCATAGTAGCTGCCATCAAATTGACCATGTTGCTTACAGGTTCCATAATCTCATCTTTGTCCGCAGACATCACAACAATTTTATGATCAGATGTCAGTGCATACGCTGCGTATTTTGTTGTTCCTTTAAAATCATAAGTTACAACTGCATTTTTCGGAACATTTCCCGACTGTAACTGGCTGACGACACCTTTTACAACTTCATTTTCCACAGACTTGCCAATTTTGTCTGCGGTTGGATGATACAGCATCGTGCCGTCAGAATCTACAAGATATCCATATGCTGAAGAAACACCCTCCATGCTCATGTCCTGCATGACAGCCGCACACTGGGTGGAAAAATCAACCTCTGCCGGAATCTTGTCCAATGTATTTGCTACTGACTCTGTCAGACTCATAATATAGTTCTCATTGACATTGCCAACTGTCGTTGATGCCTTCGTATCCGCTATTACGATACAGGCCGTAAGTGATAATGCTACCACAACAACTACCATTAACATAATCTTTGCTGTGATAGAGTGAATAAATGATACTTTCTGTTTTGTTTCCATGACTATAACATCCCCTTCGCATTTTCTAGTTTTGTAGTTTTTGTACTACCTTTGTAATAGTTATGTAAACTTTTTTATATGCACTATGATAAGACAATTTCTAACATTTGGCAATATTTTTCATCAAATTTTTACATCATTTTTTTTCGTATTTTCGACAAAAAAAATACCCTGAAAACAGGATTGTCCTCAGGGTATTTCTAAAATCAAATTTTTATTATGCGTTCATCTGAGCTGCAACTTCAGCTGCAAAGTCTTCCTGTTTCTTTTCGATTCCTTCACCAGTCTCGAAACGAACAAATCTCTTAACGCTTACAGGTGTACCAAC
>UMBI01026154.1_pt1 | contig 20291 bp, 17 predicted proteins | sample 1963911 | NCBI WGS metagenome assembly UMBI01 (sample SAMEA4835936, study PRJEB28245) | human gut metagenome | biome: gut microbiome; material: fecal sample | place: Denmark | collected 2008
CCGCCCTCGGCGTTGGCCGCATAGCCCACCGCCGCGAGGGAGAAGAGCACCATCGGGGGTGCCTGCAGCGCGTAGCCGATGGCAATGGCCATCGCAGGGCCGGAGACGGACATCGCATAGGTGCCGATGTCCGTCAGAAACGGAACGCCCAGCTGCGCGCCGAGCGTCTTGATGATCGTGCCGATGAGCAGCGAGCAGAAGAGGCCCTGCGCCATTGCGCCGAGCGCATCGATGCCGTAGCGCTTGGCCGAGACTTCAATGTTTTTGCGTTTGCAGAACGCTTTGAATTTTTCCATGATATCCTCACAGCCTAAAAATAAAATAGTGTCATGCGCAGGTGTCTTGACACGTGCACATGACACTATAATCGCTTGTGTGAGGATTGTCAACCCTTAATTTCCGTTTTCCTCCAGCAGGACGCGCAGTGCGCGCAGCGCACTCTTCGTGCGCTCGAACGCCGCCTCATCGGGACAGGAGAGCGTGTGCAGGTGGATGCCGTCGGTGAGACTGGACAGCGGCTCCGCCTTTTTGCAGCGCTCAATGAACTGGCTGACCTCGTAGCGGTTCGAAATTTGCAGCGGGCCGGTGAGCTGGCCGTAGATGGGGTGGTCGACGATGACGTCGATGACCGTACAGCCGTTGTCGACGATGGCGTTGAGCTCGGCTTCCATCTCCTGCGGCGTGTGCTTCACGGCGACACGGCGGAGGATGCCGCGTGCCTCCTTCGGCGTCACATAGCCGCGCGGAGTCGCGAGGATTTCCTCGCCCGAGGAGCGCAGCAGCGCGATATCGCCCACGATGATCTGGCGCGAGACGGAGAATTTTTCCGCCAGCGCGGAGGCGCTGATCGGCGCATCCGCCGCGCGCAGCACGTCGGCAATGGCCTTTCGCCGCTCGTCAGAATGCATTCGCTCTTCCTCCCCTTTTCGCGCAAAAGCGCCAAATTTCGATTACGTTTCGTATTATCAAAATCAGGAATTACAGTTTGTTGTCGGATTTTGCCGATTTAATACTCAAAGCAGCTGCCGCCGACGAACTCTCGCACGATGGAGTCGCGCGGGACATAGTCCGTGCGCAGCGACGGCACGGAGTTGACAACGTCCATCAGGTCGCTCAGCCCGTGCTCGGCGATAAACTGATCGTCGAGCTGGCTGTAAAACTCGGGGATCTCCTTCAAATACCGCGCGAGGATGCACGGCTCGTAGTCGTGGAACGTGTCGATGTGGATGCTCGCGTTCGGCTTGTTCGGCATGATGTAGTTGAGCTCGCCGCGGTCGACACTCTCGGCGCGCTCGACGGTCTGACGCAGCGAATGGCCGCGGCCCTGATAGTCGCGGATCATGCGGCGCGCCACGCGCAGCTGCTCGGGACGAACGATGCGGTCCTTGTGCGTGATGATACGCGTACGTGGGGCAACGTAAACGCCCGTAGCTTCGCTTCTGAGCTGGTCGAAAATCAGCGGGTTGAGCATGTGGATGCCCTCGGCGATGATGACGGCGTCCTTGTCGCCCTGCATGGGCTTGTAGCCGCCGACGCCGCCTGCTTTGAAGTCGTAGACCGGCAGCTCCACGAGCTCGCCGTCCATCAGGCGGTGGATATCCTCGATGAGTAAATCGCGGTTCACGCAGTAGGGCGACTCCCAGTCGCTCGCCTCGGGCGGACGCTGATCAAGCGGCAGGAAAAAGTTATCCATGCTGAGCATGCAGACCTTGACGCCGAGGTTTTCGAGGTATTCGCGAAGGCGCATCGCCGTCGTCGTCTTGCCCGAACCGCTCGGGCCCGTCAGGCAGACGATGGGCTTTTGTCCCTTGTTCATTAAAATGCTCGCCGCGGCGGAGCTGATCTTGTCGTGAAAGACCTCCTCGCAGCGCAGGACGAAGCGGGTATCGTCCTTCATGTTGGTCACAATGTTTTCAATGTCGATCACGCGCATGGCATGATAATCTCCTTACTTTTGGGATTCTGCCGCCATCTTCACGGCTGTTTCGAGCGCGATTTTCATCATGGCGGTGAAGCTCGTCTGCCGCGCCTCGGGCGAAAGCTCCTCGCCGGTGAGGATATTGTCGGAGATCGAGCAGAGGGAAAGTCCGCGCTTTTTCGTATAGGCGGCGTTGCAGTAGAGGGCGGCGGCCTCCATCTCGATGGCGAGCACGCCCATGTCCGCCCACTTGAGCGACGGGTTCGACGCGTCGTAGAACGTGTCGGACGAGTAGAGGTTGCCGACGTCCATGCGGATGCCGAGCTTCTTCGCCGATTCAACGGCGGCGGAGAGCAGCTGAAAGTCCGCGATGGGGGCAAATGTGCCGCCAAGGCCGTACTGCGCGGCGTAGTTCGAGTTGGTGCACGCACCCATGCCCGCGACCACGTCACCGAGCTTCAAGTCCTTTTGCAGCGCGCCCGCCGAACCCACTCGGATGATGCTCTCGACATCGTACTGCGTGAACAGCTCGTAGGAGTAGATACCGATGGACGGCATCCCCATGCCGCTGGCCATCACGCTGACGGGAACGCCCTTGTAAGTCCCCGTGTAGCCCTGCACGCCGCGGACGTTGTTGACGAGCTTTGGTTCATCTAAAAACGTTTCGGCGATGAACTTCGCGCGCAGCGGGTCGCCGGGCATCAGAACGGTCTTGGCGAAGTCGCCCTTTTTCGCGCTGTTATGCGGAGTCGGCATATTGAGCCCTCCCCTTTCTTAAAATTCGCCCTTGGCCTCGAGCTCCTTGACGGCCTTGACGATGCGGGACGTGCCGAGGCGGTCGGCGCCGAGCTTGAGGAAATCTTCGGCGTCCTGCAGGCTCGCGATGCCGCCGGCGGCCTTGATCTTCTTGCCGTTGGTCATGTGGGCGGCCATGAGGGCGACATCCTCGCGGGTCGCGCCGCCGCCGGCAAAGCCCGTGGAGGTCTTGATATAGTCGGCGTGAGAATTGGAGACGACCTCGCAGAGCTTGATCTTCTCTTCGTCGGTGAGCAGGCAAGTTTCGATGATGACCTTTAAGATGTTGCCGTGGCAGGAGATCTTGACGGAGTTGATCTCCTGGAGAATTTTGTCGTACTGGCCCTCCTTGACCCAGCCGAGGTTGATGACCATGTCGATCTCGGTCGCGCCGTCGGCGACGGCGGACTCGGCCTCCATGCACTTGATGCCGCTGGGCGTGTAGCCGTTGGGGAAGCCGATGACCGTGCAGATGGGCAGCTGGCCGAAGCCATAGTGCTGCTGCTCGGCGACGTAGTGCGCGGCGTGATTCACATAGGTCTGCGGGATGCAGACGCTCGCGCAGCCGTATTTGATGCCGTCGTCACAGATCTGCTTGATGTCCTCCCAGGTGGCGGTCTGCTTGAGGAGGGTATGGTCAACGTGCTTGAGAATTTTCTTAACGTCCATGATATATTTCCTTTCTGTCGTTGAAAGCGTATTTGATCAAAAATCGTTTTATTTTAGCATGTTTCCGTGCTTTTGTCTACCGTTTCGGCAGGTCTCTTACAGTGCGCTGCCGAAATACTCCGTCATCGCGCGGATCAGGAATTCATAGTCCTGCACGCCCGCGGTCTCCCACGAAGAGTGCATCGCGAGCTGGGGCAGGCCGATGTCCACCGTGCTGACCGGCACGAGCGTATCGGAGATCGAGCCGAGCGTCGAGCCGCCGGGAAGATCGGAGCGGTTGGACATGACCTGCGTGGGAACGCCCGCGTTTTCGCACACGGCGCGGAAAATAGCGCAGGAGCGGCCATCGGTCGCGTAGCGCTGGTTGGCGTTGAACTTGATGACGACGCCCTCGTTCATATACGGGCAGTTGTCGGGGTCGGCGTATTCACCGTGGTTGGGGTGCTGGGCGTGCGCGTTGTCCGCCGAGACGAGGAAGCTGCGCGCGAGCATCATCTGGAGCTCCTGCTCGTCCTTTCCGAGGCACAGGGCGATGCGGCGCAGCGTGTCGCGCAGGAACGTCGAGCCCGCACCCTGCTTGGTGGACGAGCCGACCTCTTCATTGTCGAAAATGCAGCAGACGGCGATATTTCCGCTCTCCTTCGCCGCAAGGAAGCCCTCGAGGCAGCCGCAGGCGCACTCGAGATCGTCGAGCTTGGGAGAAAGGATGTACTCCTCGTTCTCGCCAAGCAGCGTCCCCTCGCCGCGGCAGTAGAGGAACAGGTCGCTGCCGAGGATGTCGTTTTCTGCAACGTCCGCGGCTTTGGCGACGATGGGCAGGATGCCGCCGCTGTCTTTACCGCCGAGCAGCGGCAGCGTGTCGATATTCGCGAGGTACTTCATGCCGTCGTTCGCCGTGCGGTTCATGTGGATGGCGACATTGGGAATGACGAGCAGGTCGCGGTCGACGCTCACGAGTTTTTCGTCGATCTCGCCGTTTGCGCGCACGAAGACGCGGCCCGCGACGGAGAGTGGGCGGTCGAACCACGTGGACATCAGCATGCCGCCGTATTTTTCGGTCGAGAGCTGGACATAATGCGCGCTGCGGCGGTCGGGATGCTCTTTTAAACGGAACGCTGGCGAGTCGGAGTGCGCCGCAGCCATGGCGAAGCCGCCGTCGATCATCTCCGGCACGCGGAAGGCGATGGTGCTCGAGCCGTTGCGGCGGACGAAATACTTCCCGCCGGGGGCTACCTCCCAGCGTTCGCGTTCGGAAAGCTCGGTATAGCCGTTTGCGAGGAGCTTTTGGCGGATGTTCTCGGTCACATGGTAGCAGGTGGGGCTATTTTTGATAAAATGCAGCAGTTCTCTTGCCGGTGCATGTTGCATGGTGATGTCCTCCACAGTTTATTTTTGTTTGGCGGTATTATAGCACACGTCATGCTTCTCGGCAAGCGGACACTCCCTCTGTGCCGCACAAAACAGGGGCAGCATTTGTGCATTTGTCCATATTTGGTGGAATCATAGTTGATTCTTTTATCGAAATCCTTTATAATACAGTTGATTTCCGTCCCCCCTCCCGCATCGAGCGGGCTTTTGTTTGCGCTCTTAAGCCGGAAGGAGGCTATTTCTATGAACGAATCCTCTTCTCCCGCGCCAGCTCCGGTCTCACCGCTGTGGACGCGGGATTTCACTATCATCACATTGGGCAGCGTGATCTCGATGCTGGGCAATTCGATGTCCGGCTTCGCGTTGAGCCTGCTCGTACTGGATTACACGGGCTCGAACCTGCTCTACGCCATCTACATTGCAACGTTCACGCTGCCGCAGATCGTCATGCCGATTTTCTCGGGCGCGATCCTCGACCGCTTTTCGCGCAAGAAGACGATCTACACGCTGGACTTTCTTTCCTCCGGGGTCTACCTTGTCGCTGCGCTGATCCTGAGCCGCGGCTGGTTCAGCTTTCCGATGCTCGCGGTCTTCTGCTTTATCATCGGCTCGATCAACAGCATCTACTATGTCGCCTACGACAGCTTCTATCCCCTGCTGATCTCTGAGGGGAACTACTCCAAGGCCTACTCCATCGCGAGCGTGCTGGAGACGCTCTCGGCGCTCATCATCCCGATCGCAACGTACTTTTATAATCTCTTCGGCATTGCGCCGCTGCTCGGCATCAACGCGCTGTGCTTCTTCATCGCCGCGACGGCGGAGACGCAAATCCGCGCCGAGGAACACTACATCGAAAAGCAGCGTGCCGCGCTCGCGCTCGAAGAGCAGCATTCCTCGGGTCGCCAGCTCCTGCGCGACATCAAAGAGGGCTTTCGCTATCTGATGAGTGAAAAGGGGCTTCTGCGCGTGGCCATCTATTTCACATTCAGCATGCTGGCCTCGGGCGCGTCGCAGGTCATCACGCTGCCGTACTTCAAGTCGACATTCGATAACGGCGAATACATCTATATGCTCGTCTGGGGCATGGCGATCTTCGGCCGCGCCATCGGCGGCGGCATTCATTATAAGATCAAGCTGCCTGTGCAGCATAAGTATTCCATTGCCCTGATGGTTTATGTCGTCATCTCGCTGTGTGAGGGCTTCTATCTCTACTGCCCGCTGCCGGTGATGATGGTCTCGTGCTTTTTAACGGGTATCCTCGGCGTGACGAGCTACACCATCCGCATCTCCGCCACGCAGAGCTACGTGCCCGACGAGAAAAAGGGCCGCTTCAACGGCGCGTTCAACATGCTCAACACCGTCGGCAGCTTCACGGGCAATCTGCTCGCGGGCGCGCTGGTGGCGTTTCTCCCCGTGCGCGGCGTGCTGACGGGCTTTATGCTCGTCACGGCGGCCGCGGCGGTCGTCGTCATCGGCGGCGGACGCAGGGACGTGTCCGCGATCTATAACCGGCAAGAATAAGAAATGTAACAATAAAAATTTGATGGAGGAAACAACATGAAATTTTCCGAAATGACCTACACCCGCCCCGATCCCGCGGCGAGCAAGCAGCGCCTTTCCGCGCTGACGGCGGAACTCAAGGCCGCCAAGAGCTACGAGGAAGCGCGCAAGGTGTTCCTTTCGCAGCAGGAGCTGATGAGCCACATCTCCACCGCCGCGACGCTCGCGAGCATCCGCCACTCGATCGACACGCGAGACAAATTCTACGACGGCGAGGAAAAATTCTGGAACAACTTCAACCCCGAGCTTGAGGAATACAATCAGGCGTGGACGGCAGCGATGCTCGAAAGTGCCTTCCGCGCGGACTTTGAGAAGGAATACGGCGATCTGATGTTCGTCAACGCCGAGATCGCGCTCAAGACCTTCTCCCCCGCCATCATTCCTGAATTGCAGCAGGAAAACGACCTGACGCAGGAGTATGAAAAGCTGCTCGCCTCGGCGCAGATCCCGTTCGAGGGCAAGGTCTACACGCTCTCGCAGCTCTCCCCGTTCAAGACCTGCGCTGACGATGAAAAGCGCCTTGCCGCGTGGAAGGCCGAGGGCCAGTGGTACAAGGACAATCAGGCAAAATTCGACGAGCTCTACGACAAGCTCGTAAAACTCCGCGACGCGATGGGCAAAAAGCTCGGCTACGAGGGCTACACCACGCTCGGCTACTACCGCATGGGCCGCAACTGCTATACGAAAGACGACGTCGAAAAGTTCCGCGAGGCGGTCGTCAAGTATCTCGTTCCCGTGGCTGACAAGGTGTACCGCGAGCAGGCCAAGCGCCTGGGCAAGCAGTATCCGATGAGCTTTGCCGACAACGCGCTCGAATTCCGTTCCGGCAATCCCCGCCCCGCGGGCACGCCGGATGACATTCTCGCCCAGGGTATGAAGTTCTACAGCGAGCTTTCGCCCGAGACGAAGGAATTCTTCGAAACGATGCTGCGCGACGAGCTGCTCGACGTGCTCTCGACCGAGGGCAAGCAGGCGGGCGGCTACTGCACGAGCATCATGGACTATCAGGTGCCCTTCATCTTCGCCAACTTCAACGGCACGCAGCACGACGTTGAGGTCGTGACGCACGAGGCCGGTCACGCCTTCGAGGCCTGGACGAACCGCAAGCGCATCCCCATCGACTACATCTGGCCGAGCATGGAGGCCTGCGAGGTTCACTCGATGTCCATGGAGTTTTTCGCCGAGCCATGGGCGGACGGCTTTTTCGGCCCCGACGCGAAAAAGTTCCTCTACAGCCACCTCTCCGGCGCGCTGACGTTCATTCCCTACGGCACGATGGTCGACCACTTCCAGCACATCGTGTATGAAAAGCCCGAAATGACGCCCGCCGAGCGCCACGCCGCGTGGAAGGAGCTGCTCGGCGTCTACATGCCGTGGATGAAGCTCGACGGCGAGATCCCGTTCTACTCTGAGGGCATGGGCTGGCAGCGCCAGCACCACATCTATTCGAGCCCCTTCTATTATATTGACTACTGCCTTGCCCAGACCGTGGCGCTCGAATTCTGGGCGATGATCCGCAAGGACGTGGGGAACGCCTGGCAGCACTACATGGCCTACACCGTGCAGGGCGGCAGCCGGACGTTCACCGACCTTCTCAAAAACGCCGGCCTTGAGAGTCCGTTTGACGAAGCGTGCCTTCGCGGCGTGTGCGCCGAGGCGGAGAAGGCGCTCGCGGACTTTGACCTCACGGGCATCGAATAATGGGTGAACAGCACAAAAAACACAACCGCCGCGAGCACCTGAACGACTTTCATCTGAACGTCGCGGGCGAATATGTTTACGATGGGGCACTCTACGCCTGCCAAAACGATGATGCAAAGCAGCGCAGATCTAAGCGCGCCGTGTGGGGAATGGCAGCCATTCTGACCGTTGCGGTCGCCGCGGGCGGGTGCATTCCTGCACCGGGGATGCAGAACTGTTTTTACGTTCTGCTCCCCTACCTCGGCGAGTTTCTGGGCGCGGCGAGCGTCATCTGGGCGCTTGCAAAGCTCGGCATGGATTGGGGCACGGTGCGCGAGTACAACTACAAAAAAAGCGTGGCCGTTCTGCCCATGCGAACGGCGGTCACGGCGGTCTTTTCGGGCCTTGGCATCGTGTGCGAATTGATCTTTTTTTTCGTCAATGACCACGCAGGACAGACGTTTTTCGCGCTGCTCTATGTCCTGCTGAAGCTGACAGCCCTACTGAGCGCCCTTGTTCTGCGCGCCGAAATTATGCAGGCAGAATGGGACAAATTGCCTAAAAAAAATAACTTCTAAGATTTTACTCTGTACAATGTGCATCCTTTCATGCTATAATCAAAAAAATTCTACGCGCTGTTTTTCGGCGCACAGATGTCCATAGGAGGCGCACTCCCCTTTCCGCGCGTGTATACGCGCGGGCACCTTACTTTGTGCTGCACGGGGCGACCCGTTTGGCAAAAACTTATAAAGGAGTAGATTCAATGAAAAGAACACTTGCACTGATCCTTTCTCTGGTCATGTGTCTTGGTCTTCTGGCCGGCTGCGGCGACAAGAAGACGGACGACGGCCAGACCGACGGCAAGACGCTTGTTGTCGGCACGCAGAACTTCGACGGTAAGTTCTCCCCCTTCTTCTATACCAATGACTATGAAAACCAGGTCATGGGTATGGTCTTCGACGGTCTGTTTCTCGTCGACCGCGAGGGCTCTGTCGTCCTCAAGGGCATCGAGGGCGACGTCCGTCCCTACAACGGCACCGACTATACTTACAAGGGCATTGCCGACTGCGACATCGTTGAAAACAGCGACGGCACGGTCGACTACAACATCACCCTGAAAGAGGGCGTCAAGTTCTCCGACGGTGAGGAAATGACCATCGACGATGTCATCTTCTCTTACTATGTCCTGCTTGACCCCGCTTATGACGGCGTTTCCACGCTGTACTCCCTGCCCATCAAGGGTCTGGAAGCCTATCGCAGCGGTATGGACACTGTGCAGAACCTGATCCTCGCCGCCGGTCCTGACGCCTACGCCGCCAACGACTTCTACACCGAAGAGCAGTACAACGCTTACTGGACCGCCTTCAACGCCGCCGGCGTGAAGTTCGCCCAGGAGATCCTTGACTACGTGGTCGCCTCCGGTTACGCCACCGCTGACGACTCCGTCGCCGCGCAGGCTGGCAACTGGGGCTTCGATCTCGCCGATGACGCGACCGTCGAAGACTTCTGGGCTGCCATCGTTGCTAAGTACGGCTACGACATCTCCGATGACGGTATCAACGCCGAGACCGCCGGCACCAGCATCTCCGCTTTCCTCGAGGCTGAGCTGGGCGACGCCTACACCGACTATACCGTCGCCGTCCAGACCGGCGAGTCCGCTCCCAACGTTGCCGGTATCGTCAAGACCGGTGACTACTCCATGACCGTCACCCTCACCGAGGTCAACGCCACCGCCATCTATCAGCTCCCCGTCACCGTGTGCCCCATGCACTACTATGGCGAGACTGACAAGTATGACTACGACAACAACATGTTCGGCTTTGTCAAGGGCGATCTGTCCCACGTCAAGTCCGTGACTTCCACGCCTGTCGGCTCCGGCCCGTACACCTTCGAGAGCTGGTCCAACGGCGCCGTCACCCTGCAGAAGAACCCGACCTACTGGAAGGGCGAGCCCAAGATCGACACTGTCATCTGGCGCGAGATGCAGGACGAAGATAAGATCCCCGGCGTTGTCTCCGGCACGATCGACGTAACTGACCCCTCCTACTCCAAGGAAGCTGCCGAGCAGATCAAGGAAGCCAACTCTAACGGTGAGATCTCCGGCGATACCATCCAGACCGACCTCGTCGCCAACCTCGGCTACGGCTATGTCGGCTTCAACGCCAACCGCGTGAAGGTCGGCGACGGCAACGGCGGTGATGAGGCCTCCAAGGATCTGCGTAAGGCCATCGCCACGGTTATCGCCGTTTACCGCGATGTCGCTGTCGACTCCTACTACGGTGAGTTCGCCAACGTCATTAACTACCCCATCTCCGACACCTCCTGGGCCGCTCCGCGCGTTACCGATGAGGGCTACAAGGTCGCCTTCTCCGTTGACGTCAACGGCAACGACATCTACACCGAAGGCATGAGCGCCGACGACAAGTACGCCGCCGCCAAGCAGGCCGCTCTCGGCTACTTCGAGGCTGCCGGCTACACCGTCGCTGACGGCAAGATCACCGCTGCTCCCGCCGGCGGCCGCATGGACGCTGAAGTCATGGTTGGCGGCAGCGGCAAGGGCGACCACCCCTCCTTCATGGCTCTGACCCTCGCGTCCGACGCTCTCAAGGAGATCGGCTTCAACCTGATCGTCTCCGATATGTCCAACTTCGCCGAGATGACCAACGCGATCAACGCCGGTACTGCCGACATGTTCGCCATGGCATGGCAGGCCACGCCCGACCCGGATATGTTCCAGATCTATCACAGCCAGGGCGGCTCCAACGAGAAGTCCTACTGGATCAAGGATGCCGACCTCGATGAGCTCATCATGATGGCTCGTCAGTCCACCGACCAGACCTACCGCAAGACCCTGTATAAGCAGTGCCTTGACATCGTGGCCGACTGGGCGGTCGAGATCCCCATCTATCAGCGCCAGAACTGCGTGATCTTCTCCGCCAAGCGTGTCAACCTCGACACCGTGACGCCTGATATCACGACCTACTGGACCTGGTACAACGACATTGAGCTGCTCGACCTGCAGTAAGCTCCGTCGCTGCACAAAAACATTACTTAGGCGCATGGCTACCCTGCGGCTTCTGCCGCGGGGTAGCCTGCCCCAGGCACATCTGCCTATGATCCAAATGCCCCGGTGCATCGGAGCATTTGGCTGATATGCAGAGAGAGACATATCAAACCCGAAACGGCGACAAGACCCCGGGCGCGGGGCGGCCGTTATCAAAAAACGGAGGGATTCTATGCGCAAATATCTGGTAAAACGCCTGCTGCTGTCGGTGGTGATCCTCTTTTTTGTGACATTCATCATCTACCTGCTTATGCGCTGCATGCCCAGCTCCTACGTGGAGAATATGGCGCGGCAGCTCTCGCAGGCTCCCGGCTCCAAGCCCTATGAGGAGTGGCTGGCACAGCTCAACGCACAATACGGTCTGGACCTGGGCCTCATCCCCGGCTTCTTCGTCCAGCTCAAGAACCTGTGCACCGGCAACTTCGGCGACAGCTGGAAGTATACCGTGCCCGTCATCCAGAAGTTCAACGAGGTCATCTGGGTCTCGTTCATCATGGGCGCTATCTCGCTCGTGTTCGAGCTTCTCATCGCGGTGCCGCTCGGCATCGTGGCCGCCACCAAGCAGTACAGCGTGACCGACTACACCGTCACGACGGTCGCACTGCTGGGTATGTCGCTGCCGACGTTCTTCTTCGCGACGCTCTTAAAGCTCATCTTCTCGGTCAAGCTCGGCTGGTTCGACCTTGTCGGCCTGACGGGACGTGACTTCAACTCCCTCAGCCAGTTTGGTCAGATCCTCGATATGGCAAATCATCTGGTGCTGCCCATCGTGACGCTGGTCTTCATTTCCATCGGCCCGTGGATGCGCTATGTGCGCACGAACATGCTCGAGGTGCTCAACGCCGACTACATCCGCACCGCCCGCGCCAAGGGTCTTTCCGAGCATAAGGTCATCTATCACCACGCCTTCCGCAACACGCTCATCCCGCTCGTGACGTTCATCGGCGGCTCGCTGCCCGGCCTTTTTGCCGGCGCGCTCATCACAGAGACGCTGTTCGCCATCCCCGGCATCGGCTTCATCTCGTATAACGCGATGGTCGCGGGCGATATCCCCTTCTCCATGTTCTACATGACGTTCCTGGCGATCCTGACCCTGCTGGGCAACCTGATCTCCGACATCCTGTACGCGGTAGTCGACCCCCGCGTGCGCATCGCGTAAGAAAGGAGGACGTGACGAATGAGTTATTTTGACGATAGAACCGATAAAGACGTTTTCAATCCTGTTCACGGTGAAGGCGATGCCCGCCGCCGTTCCTACGAACTCAACGACAAGTACGCAGGAAAGGACAACACGCCCTCCGAGGAAAACAAGCCTCCCGAGGAGGATTACTCCCTCAACGACGACCGCCGCGTCAAGGTCCTTTCCCCGGGCACGCTGGTCGCCAAGCGCTTTTTCCGCAACCGCCTCGCAGTCGTGGGTCTGACGATCCTCGCCGTGATGTTCGTTTTCTCCTTCATCGGCGGCCTCATCAGCCCCTACGGGCAGGACGAGGTCTTCTACCGCGACGATATCCAGCTCAAGGAATACGCCGCCATGAGCGAGAACACCGAGTACCGCTATCTCGTGGCCGACGGCCAGGAGTTCGGCACGATCCTCCAGGCGCAGCTCACGCTGCACATGGGCAAGGACGACAGCTTCTCCTACAAGGGCGTCACCTACGACGTGACCGAGGAGGGCGACTCGCTTTACTCCGTCTCGAGCGGCGGCAGACTCCTTGCCATCGCCTATAAGGACATCATCAGCTCGAGCGACCCCAGCCAGAAGTTCGGCTTCAACTTCAGCTTCAACGCCCTCAAGGCGCACGCCAACGGCGAAGCGGAGTTTACGGCCAACGGCAAGACCTATACGCTTGATGAAGACAGCGTCATGCTGAATGGCGAGGAGATCGCCTACATCAGCCGCTTTGTCATCCAGTCCAAGGTCAGCGGCACGGTCATCAGCAAGGACTTCAAAGAGCGCGTGCAGCAGGCCGTCGAAAACGGTGAGACCGAGTACACCTATGTGAACGACGCCGGTCAGGAGCGCGAGATCAAGCTTGAATACAATCCCGCCAAGTACCAGTGGTCGATCAAGGAGGGCACGTCCACCCGCGTGTTCGACGCCTATTCCTTCCCCAACTCCGCGCACTGGCTCGGTACGGATAAAAACGGTATGGATATGCTCACCCGCCTGATGTACGGCGGCCGCGTGTCGCTGATGATCGGCTTCATCGTCGTCATCATCTCCGCGGCGCTCGGCGTGGTGCTCGGCGGCGTCTCCGGCTACTTCGGCGGCTGGGTCGATAACCTCATCATGCGTATCGTCGATATCTTCTACTGCATCCCCTCCACCCCGCTCATCATCATTCTGGGCGCAGCGATGGACGGCATGCGCGTCGACCCGCAGATCCGAATGCTCTACTTAATGTTGATCTTGGGCTTCCTCGGCTGGCCGGGTATCGCCCGTCTCGTCCGCGGCCAGATCCTCTCTCTGCGCGAGCAGGAGTTCATGACCGCGACGGAGGCCTGCGGCATCAGCGTTTCGCGCCGCATCTTCCGCCACCTGATCCCCAACGTCATCCCGCAGCTCATCGTCAACTGCACGATGAGCCTCGGCTCCACCATCATCACCGAGGCAACGCTCAGCTTCCTCGGCCTCGGCGTCAAGTTCCCGTTCGCCTCCTGGGGCAACATCATGAACGACGTTTCCAACTCTTACGTCCTCACGAGCTACTGGTTCATCTGGATCCCCGCCGGCATCTGCCTGATGCTGACGGTCCTCGGCTTCAACTTCGTCGGCGACGGTCTGCGCGACGCGTTCGACCCGAAGATGAAGCGCTGAGAAAGGAGGGAATTTGAATGGCTAAGAAGCATAATGACGGCTATCTTTCCGCAAAGGAATCCCGCCGCATTTCCAAAGAAAACCGCAAGATCACAAATGCGCTCGAAAAGAAGCGCAAGCGCAAGAACGTTCCCGAATCCGAGTATCTGACCGAGATGCACGACCCCAACAACGCGGTCGAATTCGACAACCTGCACACCTACTTTTTCACCGACACGGGCGTTGTCAAGTCGGTCGACGGCGTCACGTTCTCCGTGCCCATCGGCAAGACTGTCGGCGTCGTCGGCGAGTCCGGCTGCGGCAAATCGGTCACGAGTTTGTCGCTCATGCAGCTTTTGCAGCGCCCGCAGGGTCAGGTCGTGGAGGGCGAAATTCGCCTGAACCTCGGCAGCAAGGCCTACGACGTCACGAAGGCGCCTGACAGCGTCATGCAGCACTTACGCGGCAACTATATCTCCATGATCTTCCAGGAGCCGATGACCGCGCTGAACCCCGTGTTCCGCATCGGCGACCAGGTCGACGAGGTGCTGGCCCTGCACAATGAAAAGGGCCACGACGAAGCGCAGATCAAGGCGCGCACCATTGAACTCCTTGAGATGGTCGGCATCGCCAACAGCGAGGGCGTTTACAAGATGTTCCCGCACGAGCTCTCCGGCGGTATGCGTCAGCGCGTCATGATCGCCATGGCGCTTGCGTGCAGCCCGAAGCTCATCATCGCCGACGAGCCCACCACGGCGCTCGACGTGACGATCCAGGCGCAGATCCTCGACCTTCTGCGCAATCTGAAGGATCAGATCAATTCCTCGATCATGTTCATCACGCACGACCTCGGCGTCATCGCCGAAATGGCCGACTACGTGGTCGTCATGTACGCCGGCCGCATCGTCGAGCAGGGCACGGCGGATGAGATCTTCGCCCATCCCGCGCACCCCTACACCATCGGCCTCATGGCCTCCAAGCCGGTCGTGGGCCGTCAGGTCGAAAAGCTCTACTCCATCCCCGGCAAGGTGCCGAACCCCATCAACATGCCGAACTACTGCTATTTCAAGGATCGCTGCGAAATGTGCGTGAACGGCTGCGAGGGCGACTACCCGTGCGAGGTGAGCATCTCGCCGACGCACAAGGTGAGCTGCTACCGCTATTACGACGGCAAGCGCCCCGACCTTGAGGAGGTCGTGGAGGAAGAGCTGGCCGAGGGCAAGGAAAACGGAAAGGAGGGTGAATAAGATGCCGTTTTGGAAAGCCGGTAAGAACGACGATCAGGTCCTCGATGAACTGAAGGAAACGCAGAAGCAGAATGCCGATGAATTTATCAAGAAGCAGGAGCACGCCGATGAGGCGCAGAAGTCCTCACTCATCATCGACAACAATTTCACCCCCGTGGAATATGACCCGCAGTACATTCTGCAGGTCAATCACCTCAAGAAATACTTCCCGATCAAGGGCGGTATGGTGTCGAAGACGGTCGGCTATGTCAAGGCCGTCGACGGCGTCACGTTCAATTTAAAGCGCGGCACGACGATGGGCCTTGTCGGTGAGTCCGGCTGCGGCAAGACGACCACGGGCCGCACGATCCTGCGCCTGTACGATTCCAAGTCCGGCGGTCAGGTGCTCTTCAACGGGCAGGAGGTCTACGACCTCTCCCACAAGGAGCTGCGCGCCCTGCGCACGAAGATGCAGATCATCTTCCAGGACCCGTTCTCCTCGCTCTCCCCGCGTATGCCGGTCGGCGAGATCATCGGCGAGGCCGTGCGCGAGCACAACCTCGTCCCGAAGGCGGAATTTGACGATTATATCGATCAGGTCATGGACAACTGCGGCTTGCAGCCCTTCCACAAGGACCGCTACCCGCACGAGTTCTCCGGCGGCCAGCGCCAGCGTATCTGCATCGCGCGTGCGCTCGCGCTCAACCCCGAGTTCATCGTCTGCGACGAGCCGGTCTCCGCACTCGACGTGTCCATCCAGGCGCAGATCATCAACCTGCTGAACGAATTGCAGGATAAATACAAGCTGACGTACCTCTTCATCAGCCACGACCTCTCCGTTGTCGAGCACATCTCCGACACCGTCGGCGTCATGTACCTCGGCAACCTTGTGGAGTACGGCGCGAAGGAAGATATCTTCCGCAACCCGCTCCACCCCTACACGAAGGCGCTCTTCTCCGCCATCCCCATCCCCGACCCGAAGGTGAAGATGAACCGCATCGTGCTCGAGGGCTCCATCCCCTCCCCTGCCAATCCACCCAAGGGCTGCAAATTCCACACCCGCTGCGCCAACTGCATGGCCTGCTGCAAGGAGGAAGCACCCGTCCAGCGCGAGATCGAGCCGGGCCACTTCGTGTGCTGCCACCTGTACGATAAGTGATGAAGAAGGACGACTTCTACGAGGAGGACGACGGCCGCACGATCGCCGACATGAGCGGCATCGAACGCCAGCCGACCTTTCTCCCTCACTTTCACCGCAAGCGCAGCGACTTTTCCGCGCCCGACGCGCCCCGTGCGAACGACCGCCCGTGGGAAAGCGCTGCCGGTGAGCTGACGCGCGAGGAGCGCAATGCCGCCATCCGCGGCGCGCTCAAGGCGGGACTGCTGATCGCAGGTGTGTATATCCTCGCCGCTGCGGCGCTAATCGTCGCGATGCAGCTGCTCTGGTCTTAAATATGGAAAAAGGAAGACTCTTTCGAGTCTTCCTTTTTTATTTTTCTGCACGGCCAACGACAAATAGCTCTCTTTTCTTCGAATTTCAGATTGTTTTCATCTTTATTCTATGATATACTAAGTAAATTGTATGTCGTAAAAAAGAGAGGAGATTCTTCATGGATCATAAAAGAGGTTCCTTTTCCGGCAAGATTGGCTTTGTCCTTTCGGCTGCGGGCGCGTCCGTCGGCCTCGGAAACATCTGGCGCTTTCCTTATCTGGCCGCCAAATACGGCGGCGCTATTTTCCTGCTGGTATACATCATTCTGGCGATGACCTTCGGCTACACGATGATCATTGCGGAGACTTCGATCGGCCGCATGACCGGCAAGAGCCCTGTCGGCGCTTACAAGTCCTTCAGCGATAAGCCTGCGCTGCGCGTGGGCGGCTGGATCAACGCCATCATTCCGATTCTGATCGTCCCCTACTACTCCGTCATCGGCGGCTGGGTCATCAAATATCTGGCGGAATACCTGATGGGCAAGGCGCACCTCGTCGCGGAGGACGGCTATTTCTCGTCCTTCATCTCCAACGGCGTGTCCTCGGAGCTTTGCTTCCTCGTCTTCACGGCCATGACGCTGGCGATCATCTTTGCGGGCGTGGAAAACGGCATCGAGCGCGTCTCCAAGATCATGATGCCCATTCTCGTGGTACTGTCGCTGATCATCGCCGTGTATTCCGTGACCCGCCCCGGTGCGCCGGAGGGCGTCAAGTACTTCCTTGTGCCCAATCTTGACAACTTCTCCTGGATGACGGTCGTCTCCGCCATGGGGCAGATGTTTTATTCCCTGTCCATCGCCATGGGCATTCTCATCACGTTCGGTTCCTACATGAAAAAGGACGTCCCGATTGAAAGCTCCACCCGCAATGTCGAGGTCTTCGACACGGCCATTGCCATCATGGCGGGCCTGATGATCATCCCCGCGGTGTTCGCCTTCTCCGGCGGCGATCCCAGCGCGCTGAAGGCCGGCCCCTCGCTGATGTTCATCACCATCCCGAAGGTCTTTGATTCCATGGGCTTCGGCACGGTGATCGGCATCGCGTTCTTCCTGTTAGTGCTGTTCGCCGCGCTGACGAGCTCCATCGCGCTGACGGAAAGTGCCGTCTCTACCTTGCAGGATGAGCTGCACTGGAGCCGTAAGAAGGCCACGAGCATCATGGGCGTCTCCATGGTTCTCCTCGGAAGCCTCTCCAGCCTGGGCTATGGCCCGCTGGCAAATGTCACCGTGATCGGCATGCAGTTTTTGGACTTCTTCGATTTCCTGACCAACTCCGTGATGATGCCCATCGCGGCCATCGCAAGCTGCATCCTCGTCTCCCGCGTCATCGGCGTCGACCGCATCGCGGACGAGGTCACGCTGAACGGCGCGCCCTTCCGCAGAAGAAAGGTCTTCAACGCCATGATCCGCTTCCTGTGCCCGTTCTTCGCGGCGATCATTTTGATCAGCTCGATCGCCAGCGCGTTCGGCTGGATCTCGATGTAAATAGTCGCGCTCACCGAGCGCGGCACGAGTCAAAGGGGGCTATTCTCTTTTGTGAAAGAGAATAGCCCCCTTTCAATCCCCCAAGAGAAAGGTTTTAGATTGGCAGTCTCAATCTCGAATGACCTTTTTCCCTCCGGAATGGAAATGCCTGCGCGCGGCGATGCCGCGTTTAGAGTTGCTATACGATTTGCCTCTGCTCCTACTATCCGCTGCCGCTCTGCCCATCTCGTAGAGGTACAGACTAATCTCCTGCTGCCAACAATGCATACCGTTTCGATAATGCGTACTGCGGCGAGCGAAGCTATGCCGCTTCGGCAGGCAATACCAGGATTGATAGAATCCGAAGTAGAACGCAGTTATGTAAGGGTAACGAATCGCAGGCAAAGCGACAGCGAAGATAGAAGTAAGTCAAATCGTTTAGATATAAAACAAGGCAGGCACCTGATTCGGCAAGCATTGCAGTTCTTCGAGCTGCTCGCTTGCAATGGCGGGGTCAAGGGGCAAGGCCCCTTGCGTTCTCTTGGGGGTCCAAGGGGGATATTCTCTCACGTGAGAGAATATCCCCCTTTGGTGTCGCGGCGCGCACGCCGCTCTCCCTCCCGCGCTTACGCGGGAAAAGGTGCAGCCCTTTCGGGCTATCCTTCCCTCCGCGCGGCGCGCGGAAAGCACCTGCGCCCCTGCGGGCGCAAAAAAAGAGCACCCTTGCGGGTGCTCTTTTTCAAATCGCTGAGAATTAGCCGAACAGGGACATCAGGACGCCTGCGGCGATAGCGGAACCGATAACACCTGCAACGTTCGGGCCCATGGCGTGCATGAGCAGGAAGTTGGAGGGGTTCTCCTTCTGGCCGACGACCTGAGAAACACGGGCGGCCATAGGAACGGCGGAAACGCCGGCGGAACCGATCAGCGGGTTGATCTTTTCCTTCAGGAACAGGTTCATGAGCTTGGCCAGCAGCACGCCGCCCGCGGTACCGAAACCGAACGCGACGATACCCATAGCCATGATCTCAAGGGTCTGAACGGAAAGGAAGGTGGTGGCGGTGGCGGTAGCACCGACGGTGAAGCCGAGGAAGATGGTGACGATGTTCATCAGCTCGTTACCGGCGGTCTTCTGCAGACGCTCCACAACGCCGGACTCCTTGAACAGGTTACCGAGCATCAGGCACGCGATTAAAGGAGCGGCAGAGGGAACGAGCAGCGCCACGAACACGGTGATCATGATGGGGAAGATGATCTTCTCGCGTTTGCTGACCTGACGCAGCGGGCGCATGACAATGCGGCGCTCTTCCTTGGTGGTCAGAGCCTTCATGATGGGGGGCTGAATGACCGGGACGAGGGCCATGTAGGAATAAGCGGCAACGGCGATAGGACCGAGCAGCTCGGGAGCCAGACGGGAGGTGACGAAGATCGCGGTCGGGCCGTCAGCGCCGCCGATGATACCGATGGAGGCGGACTGCTGGTAAGTGAAGCCCATGAACTGGGTACCGACATAAGTCATGAAGATACCGAGCTGAGCGGCAGCGCCGAGCAGCAGGGACTTGGGGTTCGCGATCAGGGGACCGAAGTCGGTCATCGTGCCGACGCCCATGAAGATCAGGCAGGGGTAGATGCCGAGCTTAACGCCGAGGTACAGAACGTCGAGCAGACCGAGGCTAACGGTGCTGCCGACCGCCCATGGGGCAAGCACCGCATCGGCTACGCCGGCTTCCGACATCTCTGTCAGGAATTCCTGCGTGATGGGCGCTCCTCCGAAGAGGTCCCAGTGGACATGTCCTCCGGCGAACAGGATCTCGTGGAACATGTCCGCACCGGGAAGGTTGGTGCACAGCATACCGAACGCGATGGGCAGGAGCAGCAGCGGCTCAAAGCCCTTCACGATGGCCAGATACAGCAGGACAAAGGAAACGGCGATCATGATGAGGCATTTCCAGTTGCCGTCCTGACCGAACATATAGAAGCCGGTCTGCTGCATGAAATTGTTAATAGCAGCCATTTATGTTTCTTTTCCTTTCACAGTTAATTCAGGGGAATGCTGTTATTTAGCCGATGACGCACAGAACGTCGCCGGGGTTGACAGCAGCGCCCTTGGCAACTGCGACGGAAGAGACGGTGCCAGCGCAGGGAGCGAAGATCTCGTTCTCCATCTTCATGGCCTCGAGGATGAAGAGCAGATCGCCTTCCTTGACGGCCTGACCGGCGGCGACCTTCACATCGAGGATGGTGCCGGGCATCGGGC
>UMBI01040991.1_pt1 | contig 19849 bp, 13 predicted proteins | sample 1963911 | NCBI WGS metagenome assembly UMBI01 (sample SAMEA4835936, study PRJEB28245) | human gut metagenome | biome: gut microbiome; material: fecal sample | place: Denmark | collected 2008
TATCCGGATGATTCTTGCCGATCACCTTCTTACAGGAATCACAAGTCATACACGGTTCAGACTCTCCCGATTCACACTGCAGCGCTGCCGCAAAAGTCCCCGCAAGAAGCTTCTTGCCGGATCCCGGTTCCCCTGTAAAAATATAAGAGTGGGATACCTTCCCTGTCTCTATCGCATTCTTCAAATGCCTGATTATATCGTCATGGCCGATGATGTCATGAAATCCTGCCATAAGAATCACCTCTTTCTGCCTTTTGTGCCCTCCGTTATACCCGGCGGACATCTTTCAACTAATTATAACATAATCTTCTGTATAAAAAAAACTATTTTTCCTTATTGTACAGATTTTATATAATTTACGATCTCCTTCACACATTCATCCAGATTATGATTCTCAAAACGCTTCCATATACCTGCTTTAAGAATATTTTCCTCGGAAAAATCATTCTGGTCTGCAAGAAAACGCCTGCACATCTCCTCGTACTTCGGCACCTCCTGGGTCTTCTCCCTGGCAAGCGCACGCTCCAGACGCTCTCCGTCTTCCACCTCTATATAAATAGGCCACATCACTTCATTGCCGTAATACTCCCGGAGCCTCACAAAAGACTCCAGTGTACCGATCCCCAGATAGCTGTCATTACCCACAGACACCTGCCCGTCATCCGCAGTAAAATATGTCCACGGCCCGTAAACCGTCTGATAAGTACGCGCCTCGATCAGCTTCCCGTTTCTTCGGAACTCCTTCAGTTTATTCTCATCTGCAAAAAAATATTCTCTTCCGTTCACCTCTCCATCTCGGATCGGACGGGTGGTATAGATCACAAGCCGCTTAAGCCCCAGCTCCTGATTCCCCTCCAGCTGTCTGTAAATACTGTCCTTACCGGAAGAGCTTTTTCCCATAATGTAAAAAATCTTTCCCATATGTCTCCTCTGCTGCATATGCGTTACTATACACGCTCTGATCCGTAATACACAGAGCCGTCTGCTGCCACGCACCTCACATCTCATTTCTCACAACACACACCGTCTCACTGGTCTGGTCGCTCAGGCCTTGGACCTCAAAGCCCTGTTCCAGGTATCTTCTCACATTTTTTACGAAATGTCCAGAAATCTGTTCCCCCGGAACGATCAGCGGGATCCCCGGCGGATAAAGATACGCAAACTCCCCGGACGTCCGTCCGATACACTCATCCAGCGGACACCGCTCACTCTCCGCATCCATAGCCTGGGAGATCCGCATGATCTGCTTCATTTTTCCGTTTTTCAAGGGCTCCTTCTCCACAGCCTCTTCTCTGTATTTTAACGATTCACGACGGTCGATCTCTTCAATAGCATCACAAAGCCGCTCAAAGCCCTCCGCCGTATCACCCACAGCCGCCAGCGCCAGCACATAATTCTCCGCCTCCATCTCCATTTCCAGATGAAACTCCCTCCGGAGGATCTGGTGCAGCTCCCGGCCGTTCAGCGAACTGTTCACAGTAGAAAGCAGTATCTTGGATCTGTCAAAATCAAAAACTCTCTGGCACTCACAGGCCTGCGGCGTCACCAGCCGGATATACTTACACTCGGAAAGACGCCTGCGTGCTTTTTCCAGATTCTCCGTAAACACACGGAACATCTCATCCCCCTCACGCTCCAGCTTATCCATGCACGCATCAATGCTGCTCATAAGAATATAAGAAGGACTGCTGCTCTGATAGATTCCCAGAAAACGCTTCAGTTTTTCCCGACTCACACGATCACTGCACAGGTGGATCACCCCCGTCTGGGTCAGACAGGGCAGCGTCTTATGCACACTGTTGATCACCACATCCGCACCAAGCTGCGCCGCAGACACCGGAAAATAATCCGAAAACCGAAAATGCGCCCCGTGAGCCTCATCCACGATCAGCGGCACACCATAGTGATGCGCGATCTCCGCGATCCTCGCCACATCCGACACGATCCCGTCATAAGTCGGCGAAGTGATCAGCACCGCCTGGATCTCCGGATTTTCCGCCAGATACATTTCCACACGGCCAGGTGAAATCCCTCCGTTTATCCCCAATTTCGGATCCTCATGTGGATAAATATACGTGACACTCAGCTCCCGCAGATAAATCGCATGGTAAACCGCCTTATGGCAGTTCCTTGCCACCAGGATCTGTCCCCCCTTATCCACAGCCGCAGACACCGCCGCCAGGATCGCCCCGGAGCTTCCATTAATACTGTAAAAACTCTCCGGCACACCATAAAGCCGTGCAACATCCTCCTGCGCCCTTTTCAAAATATCCTCAGCATGATGCAGGTTATCAAACCCGTCAATCTCCGTAATATCACTCTCCACCGGAAAATCCCCCTCCACAGCCAGCGGATTCCTCTTATGCCCCGGCATATGAAACGGATAAAAATCACTCTTACCGTACGCTTCCAGTTTCTTGTATAATCTGTCTTCCATAGTTCGTCCTTTTCATCCTAAAAACAAGGAGGGGCTATCACCAGACGATATTCCCCTCCATTTTTATCACATCTCAGCAAAATCGATCCTCAGCTCCTCATAGATTCCCACCTTGATCGAATCCTGAAATGTATACTGCTCCGTATCCTCATTTTCAAAATCATACACCATTACCAGCTTCTTCACAGGATCCACGATCCAGTACTCTCTCACACCGGCAGTCCTGTATTTAAACAGCTTGGTATAATAATCCATACGCCTGCTCGCCGGAGAAACGATCTCGATGATCCAGTCCGGAGCCCCCTTACATCCCCTGTCATCCAGCTTATCCGGATCACAGATAACAGAAACATCCGGTTCCACATAAGTATTCGTCTTCTCATCCAGATACACCGCAAACGGTGCGGCAAACACCTCACATTTGCCCTTGTTAGAATCTATATAGTTACCTATCTTTCTGGACAAAATACTTGAAATCCTCTGATGCATCGTATTCGGCGGCGCCATATAATAAATATGTCCATCGATCAGTTCCGCTCTTTCACCCTCCGGCAAAGCATAAATATCCTCTATCGTATAAATTCTTTCCCTCAACAGCGGCATATCTCCACTCCTCTCAAAAGCACCCGGCAGATCATACACCATCATTCCGATCTGCACTCATACACCTGCAGCAGCTCCATCCGAAGCCTTCCCCACAGACTCACACCTTAAACCGGTACCCCACACCCCAGATCGTCTCAATATACTGAGGCTTGGCCGTATTAAACTCGATCTTTTCACGGATCTTCTTGATATGCACCGTAACCGTAGCGATATCACCCACAGACTCCATATCCCAGATCTCCCGGAAAAGCTCCTCCTTTGTAAAAACCCTGTTCGGATTCTCAGCCAGAAAGGTCAAAAGATCAAACTCCTTGGTAGTAAACGTCGTCTCCTCACCATTGACCCACACACGCCTGGCCGTCTTATCGATCTTAATACCACGGATCTCGATCACATCATTCTTATGCACATTGGAACCAACCAGCCGGTTATAACGCTCCATATGCGCCTTCACACGCGCAACCAGCTCACTTGGGCTGAACGGCTTGGTCATATAATCATCCGCGCCAAGACCCAGTCCGCGGATCTTATCGATATCATCCTTCTTGGCCGAAACCATAATGATCGGCGTATTCTTCTCCTCACGGACCTGCCGGCAGATATCAAAGCCATCCACCTCCGGAAGCATCAGATCCAGGATGATCAGATCAAACTCCTCCTTCATGGCACGTACAAGCCCCGTATCACCACGGTTCTCGATCTCCACCTCAAAACCCGAAAGCTCCAGATAATCCTTCTCCAGATCCGCGATCGCTTCCTCATCCTCTATAATTAAAATCCTACTCATTCAGCGGTACCTCCTGATATTTTCTGAGAACAAAATACATGATCGTTCCGATTCCCAGCCGGCTTGTGGCCCAGACCTTTCCACCATGATCCTCCATGATCTTCTTTACGATGGAAAGTCCGATACCGCTTCCTCCCTTGGAAGAATTTCTGGAAACATCGGTACGGTAAAAACGGTCAAAAATATACGGCAGATCCTTGGCGGCAATCCCCTTGCCGTTATCCTCGATCTCCACCTGGATAAAATCACCCACATCCTTCACACGAAGCTGGATGATCCCCCTTGGCTTCTCCATATACTTAATGGCATTACTCACGATATTATGGATCACACGGCGGATCTGCTCACCATCCGCAATAACCTGCACACCCTTCTCCACATAATTGGCATACACAAGCTCGATCCCCCTGGTCTCCATCTCAAGCCCAAGCTCCTCCGCACAATCCGAAAAATAATCCTCCACATTCAGCTTGCTGAACGTATACGGAATACGGTTGGTATCGATCTTGGAATAAAAGGTCAGCTCATTGATCAGATGATCCATCTCATTGGTCTTATTATAAATGGTACGCACATACCGGTCCATCTTCTCCGGCGTATCCGCCACACCATCCATGATTCCCTCCACATAACCCTTCACCGCAGTGATCGGCGTCTTCAGATCATGGGAAATATTGCTGATCAGCTCCTTATTCTCCTTATCCATCAGGATCTTCTCTTCCGTGGACTCCTTCAGACGCTTACGCATCTCCTCAAAATCCTGGCAAAGCTGGGAAAATTCATCATTCCCCTCAACCTCCAGCACAAAATCCAGATTCCCCTCCTTGATGTTCTTGGTAGCCTTCTTAAGCTTCACCAGCGGAACCGCAATGCTCCGATAGATCCACAGCCCTACGGACAATGCGGTAAAAACAAGGATGATCGTTGCGGTCAGGATCATATCCTTAGCCATCAGCTTCACCTGGCTGCTGGAAGACTGCGGCAGCGAAATATCATAGACCATCTGGCTGGAATCCGAAGCCTGGCTGCTGCTCTCCTGCACATGCTTCGCCTGCGTCTGGCTGAACCCGTACAGACTTGCGGAAAAAAGAAGCAGCGGCAGCAGGATGATCGCAACGAAGCCCACAATAATACGTGTTTTTAACTTCATCTGTATCTCCGTCCTTTATAAATTCACACATTCACATACACGTATTATAACATAAACTATATTCCCTATCTCTAAATTTTCTATAAAAAACCCCATCTTCCAGCATCAGTATTATTCCATTTTGTTCTAAACTATGCTATCATATTTTTGTTGTCCACCCGATACCCGGCAACGGGAGGAGGTGAGTTCTTTTGGAAATTATTATCTCTTTTCTTGTTTCCTGCATGGCAAACATAACTGCCTATTACGTTTGCAAATGGCTAGACGGCAACAAGTAGGACAACGCTAACCTAGTGGTTTCTTGTCCACTATAAAAAATTAGAAGAAGCCCCCGGTATTGGCACTACCGGGGGCTTCACTCTTTGTTCTTTTGGAACTATTACTATCTCTTTTGCCTAATGGCATTATATCATATGCATTTCTTAAAATCAATATTCCTGCCAAAAGGATATATAAATATTTTTTTTGACTCTCTTACAGATACTTCTTCAGAGTCTCAACCTTGTCCAGATGCTCCCATGGAAGATCAACATCTGTACGGCCGAAATGACCATAAGCAGCAGTCTGCTTGTAGATCGGACGGCGAAGGTCAAGCATCTTGATGATACCAGCCGGACGAAGATCAAAATTCTCACGAACGATCTCAACAAGCTTGGGCTCAGAAAGCTTACCTGTTCCGAAGGTATTCACACTGACAGAAGTCGGATGCGCAACACCGATTGCATAGGAAAGCTGGATCTCACACTTGTCAGCAAGACCGGCTGCAACAATGTTCTTTGCAACATAACGTGCAGCATAAGCAGCAGAACGGTCAACCTTTGTGCAGTCCTTACCGGAGAAAGCACCGCCGCCGTGACGTCCTGTTCCGCCGTAGGTATCAACGATGATCTTACGACCTGTCAGACCACTGTCACCGTGAGGTCCACCGATAACAAAACGACCTGTCGGATTGATGAAATACTTCGTATCCGCATCAACCATATCAGCCGGAATGATCGCATCAAAAACATACTTCTTAATATCCTCATGGATCTGCTCCTGAGTAACATCCGGATCATGCTGTGTAGAGCATACAACAGCATCGATTCTCTTCGGCTTGCCGGCCTCATCATACTCAACAGTAACCTGAGTCTTTCCATCCGGTCTTAAATATTTCAGAGTGCCGTCCTTACGAACCTTTGTCAGCTGCTGAGCAAGCTTGTGAGCCATGTTGATGGCATATGGCATATACTCCTCAGTCTCATTGGAAGCATAACCAAACTGAAGACCCTGGTCACCGGCACCGATGGAATCCAGCTCGTCCTCATTCATATCGTCCTCTTTCTGCTCAAGAGCCTTGTCAACACCCATAGCGATATCTGTGGACTGCTTGTCAAGTGATGTGATAACCGCACAGGTATCTGCGTCAAATCCATAATCCGCATTGTCATATCCGATCTCACGGATAGTATCGCGAACGATCTTCTGGATATCAACATTAGCCTTGGTTGTGATCTCGCCCATAACAAGTACAAGACCTGTTGTAGTAGCAGTCTCACATGCAACACGGCTCATCGGATCCTGTGCCATCATAGCATCAAGGATCGCATCGGAAATAGAGTCGCAGACCTTGTCAGGATGACCCTCAGTTACAGATTCAGATGTAAATAAAATTTTCTCCATGATCTTCTCCTTTTGTAATAAAACAATGGTTATATACATAAAAAACAGCCCGTACAATCCGGACTGTTTAAATTCTGTAAACAATCCTCTTATTGTTCGATTGCTCGCTCAGGTTGGCACCTTCCTGGGTTATCCGGGGTTGCCGTGGCTTCACAGATCCTTTGTATCTCCACCACTCTGAATAAAAGGCTATCTTTTATGAAATTTACTGCAACACATACAATATACTTATCATACCAAAATGTCAAGAGCAATTTTCGATAAAAAATATCACCCGCTGCTTTTTCATCCCCAATACATAAATATTCCAAAAAAAGAACCGGGCATCCACATCGCCCGGTTCTTCCATCGATCATCCTTCAGAATGATCCGTTATTTATTTTTTCTTCTTTCTCTTAACTCCATAAGCTGCACCACCGCCAACAATGATCGCTGCTGCAAGGATTCCAACCCATACGCCGATCGGTGTATCATCGCCGGTCTTTACAGAACGTCTTGCTGTACCGCTGGTATCGTTCGGAGCAGTTCCGCCCGCTGTACCGTTATTCGGGATCGGAGTGATCCGATCATTTCCACCATGATTTCCACCAGGTGTAACAGTCGGAATCGGTGTCGGCTCGGAAGAAAGACTGTTGGTGATCTCTTTTGTTACAGTATATCGGTTATCATTATTCAGTGTAACCTCACCCTGACCGGTAACTGTATACTTAAAGGTATCATCATCAACCGGATTTCCATCCTTATCCGTCTCCAGAACAGTATACGTAACACTGTTGATCTCCTGATCCTTTGGAAGATCCAACATTACCTGAACACTATCATTCTGTTTCAGAGTCACTACCTTCTCAAGCGTCAGCTCACCGTTACTCTCAGTGGAGAACACACCTGCATAGAACGTATCATCCACAGTAGAAGCAACACCATCGATCATCACATTCTTCTTAATGTTGATAAATCCGTTACGGCTGAATATATCCGGAATCTTTGTATAATAGTTATTTACATAAGCCGCAGCCTCAGTAACACCACTATCTCCACCGATCACAACCTGATTGGACTTCTCTTCATTCTCACCATTCGGCTTCGTTACATCGTAGTAGTAAAAATTCTGATCATCCACCTTGATCTCCGTATTCTGCTGAAGAAGATTTCCATCCTCATCCAGCTCAAATACATAATAGGTGCCATCCGGAACATCCGTCCATGTAGCTGTACCACTGGAAGCATTCTGGATATGGATATCCTGTAAATAATCATCACGGAACGGGATCGTACCTTCCTGATCCGAAAAAACGCCAACCTTATAAGTTACATCCTCCTTCGTTTCCAGAGGAATCACATTCCCGTTATCATCAACATTATAGATCCTCTTCGTAACCTGGATCTGTGTATGCTGTTTCGTTGAAGTCTTCGGATATGCCTGCACATCATACATCCAGCCCTGCTCCTGATCTGCAAAAGGAACGGAGATCAGCATCGGTGAAACCGCAACACTGCTGTTCGCATCTGTCTGCACCACCAGATACATGCCCTCAGCCAGATCGGTAACAGTAATATTACCCTCTGCATCAGAGGTTCTGGACAGGCCCCATACATCCACGCCTCCGCCGCTGATCATATCTGCCAGCTGCCCTGCTGCTTCATACCAGCCGTCAGCCGTCGTGATGGAATCAAAATCGATCGCTGCGGCAGCCAGTGCCTCATCCAGCACGAAATGCACATTGCCATCAAAATTCACACTGCCAACCTTGTAGATCGTCAGCCCTACATCCGGCAGCGGAGTCTGGTTTCCCTCCTCATCCGCCTGCTGAACCGTCAACGTCAGATTACCTGTTTTTCCAGCTTCATAATCCCCGGCGAAAACCGGCTGCAAAACACTCGTGACCAGCATAGCCGTCAGCATCAGAACAGCCAGAAGGCTCCGGAATATTTTCCCTTGCTTTCTTCTATTTTTCATCGCTCTCTGCCTCCTCTTTCCTTTCTGAAAGCTGTTTCATTCTGCGTTTTTTATCCTTGCGACGGACAATCAGGTAAATCAGCAGAATCAGAATAACAAGCGCTGCCGCACCGCCGGCAAGAACCCTCTTCGGATCCACAACCGCAAGCTTCTGCGGAATCGTTTCGTCATTCTTAGTAACTTCTTCCTCCACATACTTCGTCCGAATACCACGAACAAGAAGTCTGTGGGTATTCACCGCATAAGGCGTACACGTAACCAGTGTCACATGATCCTCGCCCTCAACAATATCCAGGTCACTGGTCTCATTCGGAAGCACCGTCTTGATCTGATCCACCTTGTAGGCCAGATTCTTGCCAAGAATATGCAGGATAAAAATATCTCCCTTTTCCATCTGATCCAGATCTGTAAAAAGCTTTGCGTTAGGAAGACCTCGATGCGCCGCCAGAACCGCATGAGTGCTCTTGCCTCCAATCGGAAGGCTGGTACCCTCCACATGACCGACACCCTTTTCCAGGACCGTTTTGCTCAGTCCATGATAGATCGCCAGTCTGGCTTTGATCTTCGGGATCTCGATACTCCCCATCAGACCATCACCGTTCGGATCCAGAACCCTGTCATAAGGATGACTCAGCTCATAAGTATCCTCTTCCTCAAAAGCATCTACAATGGCATTCACCGGATGCTCGGCATTATACTCCTTCGCCTCTTTCCACAGCCTGTCATAGTCATTGTCCGAAAGCTCTGTTACCGCTTCCTCGTACTTACTGACCAGCTGTGCGTTACGGTACTGGTTCCACATATCACTGATCGTAGGATAAAGGAACACACCCGCACCTGCCAGAAACACCAGGGCGATAAAAATGTTCAGGACAACATTACTCTTTTTCTTTTTTTTCTTTTTAGCCATAAATCATTTCCTGCGTCGTTTTTTGTTCTGAACAGAATTGATACCGGCAACCAGGATCACCGCGATCACAATTCCGATCACAACACAGAGAGCAAGCATCGGAAGCGTCGGATTGGTGATTCCGGTAACCTTCTTCTCTGTTTTCTGAACCGCCTTCGCAGCCTTCATCGGAACTCTGTGTCCCCTCACCAGAAGTCTGTGCGTATTCACCGCATAAGGCGTACACGTAACCAGCGTTACATAATCATCCCCATCCGTGATACCCAGAGACTCTGTCTGCTCCGGAAGAACGGTAAGAATCTGATCCACCTCGTAGGCAAGCGTCTTACCCAGCACATGCAGGTAAAAAACATCTCCCTCTTCCACAAGATTCAGATCTGTAAAAAGTTTCGCACTTGGAAGTCCTCTGTGTGCCGACAAAATACAATGGGTACTCTTGCCGCCAACCGGAAGACTGCTGCCAAACAAATGACCGGCACCCTTCTCCAGAGACTCATCTGTCGTGTAATGATAGATTGGAATGCTCACATCGATCACAGGAATCTCCACATACCCCATCATTCCATCACCATTCAGGTTCAGAAGAGACTCATATGTACTGTCCGTCTGTCCATCCCTCACGGAAAAAGCATCCGGCACACTTTCCTGCTTGATCTGTTCATTATACTCCTGCGCTGCCTTCCACATGCTGTCAATCTTCTCCGAATTATCATCCGAAGAAACACTGCTGCTATAATTACTGATCAGCAGGCTGTCCCTGTACCGGTTCCAGGCATCACTGACCATTGGATACAGCAGTATGGACAACCCTATCAGAAACAGCAAACCAAGTCCAATATAATTTTTCTTCTTATTCTTTCTCATAGGTTTCTCCATACTGTTGTATTACCATTCCGGCCCCCGAAGGGGCCGGGCGGTAATGATTTCTTCAACAGAATAATCAGAAACTATTCTGTTCTAATACTTGCTTTGTCGTTGCTTATAAATAATTTTTGAATTGAATCGATCCGGCAATCAAACGATTACTCCTCAGATCCTTTTCTGCGGCTGATGAAGAAAGCACCAGCAGCGCCAGCCATAACTACAACACCGATGATAGTGAAGAGGTATGTTCCCATGCCACCTGTGGATGGAAGGGATGAAAGTCTTGAATCTTTCAATTTACCACTAGTATTTTCAAAGTTAGCTGTTGCTACTTTTCCCTCAAAGGTAAGATCAATATCCGCACCAGCTTCATTAATTGAATAACCCTTTGGTGCTTTTGTCTCTGTAAAGTGATACTTGCCTTTATCTAAACCTTTAACTGTTACCTGACCATCTGCATTTGTAACCACGATTGTTGCACTTGTTCTACTGGAAGCAGGATTATATGTGTAAACACCTGTGTCCTTATCATAATCAAACTTTAATTCCTCTCCTACAACTTCTTGGTTATCTTTTGTTGTTACTTCATGCACTGTAAATTCAGCATTTGCAAGTTTCGTTGCTTCCGACTTAGCATCAATCTTTGTTAATACAATAGTACCGGTGTAAAGCTTAACATCATCATTAGTACCACCATATGTTTCATCACTCTTGTGGCCCTTAGCAGTGTTCTCTACAGTTACGCTAGTAATCTTTGCCTTATATTTAACAGTAACTAACACACCTGCTTTGGGGTTGTCTGCATTTGCAACTAAGCTGTCTAAATTAATCTCAAATAAATGCGCGTTATCTTTACTTGGGACAATATCAGCACTAACTTGAGTAATATTTGGCTCATTGCCTAATACAACTGTTCCAGCTACATTTCCGTTTTCACCTAACACATAGTCAGCACCTTCAATTTTATCTGTAATTCTAAATTTTCTACTTGCTGTATTGTTTGCGTCAATGTAAGGAACATATGTTTTGATTGTATATTCAACTACATCACCAATTGCAACTGCATGATCCTCATCACCAACAGTTTTTTCAATATCCAGATGTGATCTTTTTGCCTCCACTGTTGTATTCTGAAGTGTTGGTGCATTCTCATAAGTACCAAATCCTACATATGCTGTTGCTACTTTGTAAGTATATTTATCCTTTTCAGCATCGAATGCATACACACCTGCTTTGTTTACAACCAGACTCTCTTTATTTTCTAATGTAATCCACTGAGCAGTTTTATTAGATTTAATAGTACTTAAAGCTTTATCAATATCTGCATCGCTAATAGCATCTATGCCTTTTGGAATATTCAATTCCTTATTTAACGCTGCATTCGGATCAGCTTTAAGAATAAGCATCCATAATGTAGTCTGAGCATCTTTTTTTGTTGCTCCTGTAAATGCATCTTCAGCTACTGTGTTACTAAATTTCCAACCTGTTGGCTGATTCTGATCCGGTTCAATAATCTGCATATACTTTAATGAATCCGCATCTGCAAAATTTCCTAATGTGATAGTCGCACTACCATCTGCAAAAACCGCTGTGCACATAGACAGTACCATAACCGCTGCCACTAATAATGCACCAATCTTTTTAAATAAATTTTTCATAAGGTTTGCTCCTTTCTTTCTCTGCATTTTTCTTTTTCGCCCTTCATCGGCTATTTACAATTAATGTGTTACGACCTCTTTGCTTCTTCCTCCCTTCGTTTATTATTTATAAACAACAGGAGTGCAGTTGCAAGAATCGCTACACCACTGATTGTAAATCCATAGGTTCCCGGTCCACCGGATTCTGGTAAGGAATATACCTTTGCATTTTTAATCATATATCTCTCATCAGAATTCTTTACTATTGCTGTTTTTCCGTCATTCTTTGTAACTGTAACTTCTCCGTTATTTTTAATGACGATTTTCCAAGGCTCAGTTACTAACGAATAGCCTGTAGCTGCTTTTGTCTCCTTTAACAGATAATTACCTGGAAGCAATTTTTCAAATCCAAATTTTCCACCATTTTTAGATGTCACAACTTCGACTTCTTTGCCTTTAGTCCAGCTTTCATCCGCTTTATAAAGTGTAAACATTGCTTCATTAATCGTTATATTATTATCTGCCGCATCAACTTTTACAAAATCTACATCTGCCACAATTTCTTTATTGGTATAATCAACTTTACCAACACATCCTGGACCTGCATAATTTGCATAATAATCATTTCCTTTTTTCAAGTCTTCTGCTTCTAATGCTTTTAATGCATCTTTGTGCTCTGTTGTGTTGTCTGTACCAATTGAAAATGTGATATCGTTACCTTCTTCAGATTTACAATTTGTTACTTCTGAATCACTCGTTGCACTTACTAACTGATAACCATCCTTACTTACTTCCTCAACAGTATATTCACCACGCGCTAGACCAGCAATAATAACTGTTGTAGATTCATCATTTCCAACTGTAAATTTAGCATCTTTCTCGTTTTTAGATACTTTAGCATCTACAGTCTTTATAAGCTCATTTTTTTTGTTATAAACGTTAAAAGTAAATGTTCCATCTTTCTTTGCAACGTCTTCAAGCTTCTTAGTAATCTGAATCTGACCCTTGATAATATGGATTGTATAAACTCCATATTCTTTATTTGAATAATTTGTAGTGTCGCTATTTATAGCGGTTACTATGTGGGTCTCTCCACCAGCAATATGCCCACCTGTATTTGCTGTACTACCTGTACTACCTTCTGTCGGTTCACCAGCATTATACGTTACTTTTAGATAATATCTAGTAGGATCTTCTGTTGGCTGATCCCCTGCCATACTCTCCAAATTAGTAAGTTTATCAGTTCCAAATGATTCATCTTTCGCCCAACTACAAGTAAGATCATCTTTAGTTACCCGTACTGGCTCCAGTTCTTTAGTCGTCTCATTATAGACATAGTTTTTGCTTTTCTGCAAAATAGAACTCAACATAGACTCTGGTAAATCAGTTGTCGGTGTTGGATCTCCTAAGAAAATAACCTTCTCAAGATTATCCACTGTCAGATCTGCTTTTACATTAACCTTTGGCTGAGGTAAAATCGCATCTCCATACCCCGTAGAAATCTTGGAATCCGGTGATACGTTGGTTGGAACATTGTTGCCACCGATATAACCATCTTTGGCTTTTACTTTAATAGATTTACTCCAACAAGCATCTCCGGCTTCATTTTCCTTTTTATTAGGAATTCTCTGTCCTTCCCATTTAATACACTGATTTCCCTTAGCATCAAGATAAACTGTTCCGTCATTAACTTGGACTGTTTTTCCATCCTTTAACTGATCCGCTGTGATAGCATTTCCCTCTTTGTCAAGAATTACAAATCTCGGATCAATTACATCTGTAACAGTAGCATTCTGAATAGCAGTATCCTCAGTAACTGTATGTTGGATTTTCTCAAAAATTTTAGCAAGATCCTCCGCATTAGTCGCATTAAATGCACAACCTTCAGATGCAATTCCTGGATATTTTGTCAAATCATTTTTATCACCTGCCAGGAATTTTTGTCCTCTCTCACTTAATGCAAAACCTACCGTAAATACTTTGATACCTTTATCCTTTAAGCTCTTAGCGGCAGTTTCTGCCTTTTGCTGATAATTCTTATCCCACTTATCACTAGGACCTGTTGGTTCTCCATTGGTAAACAAGATTACATATTTAGGATTTTTAGCATTATTCAAGAGTTCCAATGCTTTATTTAATGCTGTATCTGGTGATGTTCCGCCTGTTACAGACAACTGACTAACATTTTTTATCAAAGTATCCTTATTTTTATCAACATTTAACAATGTCTCTGTAGCATTTGTAACAGCTGTATTAAATGGCGCTAGTCCTATATTACTCTCAGATGAACTTGTAGCCGTATTTCTTATAAATTGATTTACTACTTCTTTTAACGCAGTTATTCTTGATGGCCACTGATATATTTTAGTATCATCAGAATCCCCAATCTCCTGCCAATAACTCCCAAACAAACCAGTATAATAATACATCCACTTATTACCTACATTAATCATTGGATACTTCTTCTTATAGTAATAAATCTTATTTGGCTTCAATGAATTTCTAATACTATTATATTTTCCAACGCTAACGTATCCTGTCTCCGTATCTCCCGCTGTCTGTGTATATCTCATGGAGCCAGAAACATCTAATGCCATTACTACATCCGCAACTCCACCTGTTGTTACTACGCTAGAACTTGTTGTTTTGGATGATGCTGTAATATTGATGTCATAAATTCTCTTATCCCAGTCGTTTACAGTTGCAGTCTTACTGTAATCCATACTGGATTCAATAATCTCCTGCTGTGTATAATTCATGATATGATACAATGAATCACTTGTATCTTTTTCTATCTTTGTCTTGCCATCTGCTTTATAAAGAGTTGCCACTGCCTTCTTATCATCAGATAACGTAACCTTTACAATCCAAGATTCATTTGATGCTTCATATCCATTAGGTGCAAAGTCTTCTGTTAATGTATATGTCCCAAGTCCTAACCTTGTAAAATTAACACGTCCTGTTCCATCTACGGATGTAGCAGTCTGTTTTTCTTGAGTTTCTGAATTTACAAGAGTAAATCGAGCACCACTTAACGCTTCCTGATCCTTATTTACTTTTTTTAATACAAGGTCTGCTGTAGGTACATTCGTAACCTCAGAAATACGCGCGGAAGGAAGGGTAAATTCCATCTGGCAGTTTGAAGCACCCGCACCTCGTTCCATATACAGAATAGTCAGAGTATGCTCTTTTTCTTTATCTATTTTTTCATCCTCACCTCTAACATACTTCCATAGATTTACTTTCTTGTTAGCTGCCTGATGAATTCCACCTAAATCGATTACAATTTTATCTCCATCCAAAACAACCCATAAATCATCATCACCTGTAAAGGTATAATCTAATGGACCTACGTAATCTCCAATTTTAAAAGTTACATCATATCTCATTCCAAAATAGTAATTGTTATGATTATCACTATATTCTGTTCTGGATACTCCGTCCAATGGGAAGAAGTTAGCTCCTGCTGCTGCAAGCTGATTTCCATTCTGATCAATTACTTTTGTAAGTCTATAAGAGTCTCCGTTCTGATCAAAAACTAATTTATAATCCTTAATGACTTTTCTTAAATAAGTTTCAGTACCAGGGACTGTTTCATCTTCATCTACAAAAAATCCTGGCTCGGGGTAATTAAATTTTACTGTTCCATCTTCCTCTACCCCTTTTAATAATCCTTCTGTCCATTGGACATTTGAATCATATCCATTTACAGTGGCTTTAGTGGCTGTAAATTTGTTTCCGTCTGCTTTATAACCAGAATCAACTGTAAAATTATATTTATAAGAATCATAATTTTGATCCTGTGTACCTGATGTTATTTTCTGCTTAACATTATCATCAACATATTTTACATCATCTCCTAACATATTAAATGAATAATATGTCCACTGTTTAGTATTCCTGTCGTAACCTTCACCAGCCTTAACTGTATAATCATAGAAAGATGTCGGTCCCTGGAAGTTAGCATTACGCTTTGGTGTATAATACACTTCTATCGTACTATCCTGTACAACTTCAATCTTTTCGTCCTTCTTAACTTCAACACCGTTTACTTTTACTTTTGAAACCTCCCAGTTCTGTGCCTTGGTATAATCATTTATCTTTCCGCCAACTAAGATTGTTCTCTTATCTTCTGAATAAATCGGCGTACCACTCTCATCCAGATGCCGAATTGTTACTTTAACATCTTTTCCGCCTCTCTGCACAATTACATAAGTAGAAAAATGCGTAGTCTCAAACTCAACATCACCATTCTTGGCAACGCTGCCATCCATATTTTCAACGTTATCATTCTCGTCTACGTGATATACATCCGCATCCTTGATCTTCTTCTCATCATTCAGAGATACAGATACCTTCACTGTAGCACCCGGCTGAACCTCTTCGCCGTCCACCAGGAATTTGATATCGTAGGAATGGATCTTCTCGATGGCTTTCTTTTCTTTGATTGCTTCTTCTGTGATCTGGTCTTCGGCCTCCTGGCTGAGCTCTACCGGTGTTACGGAAAGCTCTGCGTTGTCCGGAAGGTCTGCCGGATCGGTAAGAGTAACCTTGACATTGACCTCGTCACTCTTGTAATCATATCTGGTGATCTCAGGCTGAATTTCTTCTTCCTGCACATCCTCAGGCTCTTCTGCCTCATCACTGCTGTCAACAACCTGTGCCATATCACTTCTTATGTAAGCCTCGGTTCCTTCCCAGGAAACCTTGTACCAGGTTGCTCCGTCCTCTGCTGTTACGGTATCCAGAAGTGTGAGCTGTGTTCCTGCGTTTACAGTTGCCAGAACCTCTGCCTCGATAGATGGGCTGACACGAAGATTCGTATCGTCTCCCAGAACCTCGATCAGGCTTGTCTCACCATTCTCATCTGCTGCCGGAACATCCTCCGGGCTCGCAATATCCTCTGCCGGTTCTTCCACCACATCCGGATCCTCTGCCGGAGCTTCGGTAGGTTCAGCATCCGGATTCTCCGCCGGAGCCTCTGTCGGCTCAACTGCCGGCTCCTCAGAAGGCTCTGCCTCAGGAGTTACCTCCGGATTCTCTGCTGCCGGTGTCTCAGCTGCATCCTGCTCAGGCTCATCCGAAATATCCATTCCGTCCGTAAGCTCCTCTGATGCGATAGGCACCTCGTCCTCATTACCGGAAACAGCTTCCGCCTCGACATCTGCTGTCTCAGGAGAATCCCACATAACGGCAAAAACAGCTGCGTTGCCAGTCTCAACCTGAAGTGTCTGGATCTGTTTGCCCTCGTTGACATTCAGAACCTTCAGATCCTCGTTGGCCTGTAAGGTGTTAACATCAGTATCACCGGTACTGCTGTTATAATGAAGCTTCTCAACGGTTACACTCGTGCTGGCTGCATCGGTAAGCTCCGGTGCTGCCGGTGTCTTGTACTCAAAAGTTATTCTGACTCTGCCGTTCGGCTCGACTCTGTTTCCGTCGCCATCAGCAAAATACACATCATACGCAAAAAAACCTCTCAGGCTGCTGCCCTTGTCTGTAGCTGCTGCTGAAAGCTTCTGAGAAACTGTATCATAAGATACGGATGAATTCTCGTTTACGCCGTCAGCCTTCAATGCTGTATTCTGCGGAAGAGCTCCGTCCTCCAGTGCCTCTGCTGTTACTTTAACAGAATCATTTTCATATGTAAGCGTCGATTGCTGCGCCTGTTCCGTTTCCTCCTGGTCAGCGCTGCTTACATCCGGTGTCGATTCTTCGGCCGCTGGTTCAGATGTAATTTCGCCATCTGTAAATATATCCTCCGTTCCATCTCCGAACGCCTCACTCGCGGAGATCGTATATGCACTCGGCATACAGGATACCATCAACGCCAAAGCCACCATAAATGCCAGGAGTTTTCTGATCTTATTATTCCTTAATTTTTTCATACCTTTCCCGCTTTCCTATGTGTGCATTAACGTGTACTGTATTTCTTATTACTTTACTTCTGTTTATATTCCTTTCTCTTAAAAAAGCTTCATGTTTTTAGCCGGTGAGTAAACAGGTTACACCTTTTCAGTATTTTACCCTTATGTGATTGTAGTGTCAATATACCAGGCATTTTTGGTAAGGATATTGACATTATCAGATGCTATCGAAAATCAGTCTTCAACTCCTCCTTCTTAACTTACTCGTTTACTGGTTCTTTTCGTCTGATTTCTCCGATAAAATCTGACTATTCGTGATATTTATTATACAACACTACCAGTTGTTTTGTAAGGCCCGTTTTTTCAAAAAAAAGTGCCTCTGTCACTATTTTAACATGAATTTCTTCAGCTCATCCCGCTTCTTGACATTCAGCTTGCAAAAGATATCCGTAAGGTAATGCTTAACAGTATTAATGGAAATCCCCAGATGCTCTCCGATCTCCTTATTGGTCCATCCCCCACTTGCCAGCATGGCAATAGAAAACTCCATCGTCGACAGCTCCCCCGTAACCTTTCTCCGGTTTTCCGGATTATGAAGCGCCATCCAGCCCCTGCTGAAAGAAATCACACCCTCCGTGATCCGCTGATACGCCTCCGGATCCCGGTTCCGGATACAAGCCTCGATCAGCCCCCGCAAAAGCCCATGATGCTCAATAAAAGGCTCCAGAAAACCATCCATCTTCGCCAGCTCCCAGCTCCGGAGCATCTCCTCCTGCGCCTCCTGCTTATGCTTTCGGTTGATCGCACACACCGCCATCATACAGTGGATATACGTCATACTGATCGGATACGACCTCTCCGCCATAAACAAAGCAGCCTTCCCCATCCCATAATCACTCCATATCTCCCCGTTAAGATAAGTATGGTGTGCCATCACATACGTGGCAAAAAGCCTCAGCCCCTCAGGAAGCATCCTGCTGTACTCCCCAAAAGCAGGCATCCCATCCGTAGGCAGATGAAGCAAAACCGCCCCCACATACCCCGCCAGAAGACAGGACGCATAAACATCCTTAGGAACCTTCTTCTTCATAGCAATCTTCACACAGGACTGGATCCCCTCCATCCCCCGCTTAGCCGCCGCCACATTCCCCAGCGTCAGATTAGAATACCCATACAAAATACACGCCGAAAGCTTCAGCTCAATAACCCTGCTGGACAGATACCTCCTCGTTATCTCACAACACTCCTCCGCCTGCCCCGTAAAATAAAAAAGCTCAGCCCGCGCAATATTCCTCAAATCCACATCTACAAACCCCTCAACAACCTCCCGAGCCCTCCCAGGCTCAAAAGACGAATTCAAAAGCGGCAAAACCACATAATCACACATACACTCCACTCCCCTCCAAAACCCAGGCAGCCCCCAAAAGACCACCCTCAAAACCAAACCAACAAACCTCCGAAGCCCTCACACAAGCCACATCAACACACATCCGAAGCCCATCACACACCCCTCATCAACACACATCCGAAGCTCATCTCTCAAGCCACATCAGCACACATCCGAAGCTCATCTCTCAAGTCCCACAAAACAGTCACCAAAACTCCGGATATCAATCAACCAGTCAACCAATCAGGCCAACCATCTTTTTCCATAATTATAATCCAAAATCCTCCAAAAATAAATTTAAATATTACACAAAAACACTACAATATATCCAAACCAACCTCTATTCCCCAATCCCCTCACGACAAACCGCAAAAAAACTCACCTCACCCACATCCAGCGCAGCGCCGATGCCACACCATCTCCCAACACACCACAAAGAAACTCAGCCCCTGCAGCCATCCAGCGCAGCGCTGATGGCCCACCACCTCCCGGCAAACCACCACACCTCACACCCCCAAAAACAGAACGGACAGTCTGCCAGCGGGGCGGCTGCATGGTCGGGACCCGGTGCGTCGGAGTAAGCCG
>UMBI01033897.1_pt1 | contig 19301 bp, 13 predicted proteins | sample 1963911 | NCBI WGS metagenome assembly UMBI01 (sample SAMEA4835936, study PRJEB28245) | human gut metagenome | biome: gut microbiome; material: fecal sample | place: Denmark | collected 2008
GCTCATGCTTCCGAACAGGAATGCTACCAGATTAAAATTAAAGAAGCCGATCAGACCCCAGTTTATGGCACCGACCACAGCAATGGTCAGGGTGAAGTACTGCAGACATTTATTTGACATAAGTCACCATCCTTTCGTTATACAGGAAATAGTTTTTCATAGAATCGAAAAAATATGCACAGGAATGAGAAAAAGAAAAACGGAAATTTCTGCCAGCCATGAAAAAATCATGAAGGAGAAATTTCCGTTTTCCTTTCATATGCAAGATAAAATGTAAATTTCCGGTTTATCGAATTTGGATCGTAAATATCCGCCAGGCGATTCCGATATCTTACTTCAGCTTCAGAATCTGAGAGGTTGTCTGTCCGCCGCTTACATTCAGAGTTTCTTTGCCCTGAAGCGTTACATCATTGGTAGTATCCTTCAGAAGAAATACCTGGCATACAGTGACGGTTTTTCCGGGATCAATGGTGCTCATGTAGTTATCTACAGCATCATCGCTAGCTTCCGGATAAGTTCCTTCCAGAACTTCTCCGTTCTGGGAAGCCTGCAGGGTGAAGTCTACAAATGCACTGGACTGGGAATCGCCGGAGTTTGTATAGTCGTAGTAGATCATCAGACAGGGATTTCCGCCGTAGTCCTTGGAAATCGCAAACTGTTTGAAACGGACGGAGAATTTGTCAGTTGTAATATCAATGGATGCACTTGTGCCCTCAGCAGAGGCCGTGCTGCCTGGGGTGGAAGAATCCTCTGCAGCGGCAGAACTGCTATCTGTGCTGTCATCCGTAAGCTGGGATGATATTTCGTCTTTTACGCTTTTGAAGTTTGCGCACATAACCTTGACTGTGGTGTCATCCAGAGAAACGATCTTCCAGTCGTTGCCGATTTTGATCAGAGGATAGGTAATATCGATCTCACTGTATTTCTCATCAGCTGTGGAAGCATTTTCGGCAAGAAGTGCAGCGAGCATTTCCTGGATATCATCCTGTGTCATTTCCTTTCCGGCATAGGCTGCGACAGCAACCTTACGGGTGTATTCCTGAATAGTTGCTGCATAGATATTGGTTCCGTCAATATATTTCATGTGAACCGTTATCCTGGCAGTTCCGTTCTGGATGTCAAATTTGTTTTTGGTGATCTTGTAGGTCATTTTTTTGTTGACGGTAGTGAAGAAATCTGTGTAAGCAGAATCACGGATATCTGCATCATCCAGAGCGCTGAGATCATGACTCTGGAGAAGGTTCTCCATTGTGGTAAAATCCATGTTCTGCATTCCTGTGAGAAATTTTTCTATGGCTTCTACCGGTTTATGGCGCTGCATCATATACCAGGCGGTTCCGCCGGCTGCGGCAGCGATCAGAAGGATGATCAGACAGATCACGAGAGGCTTTTTGCTTTTTTTCTTTCTGTGGGGAGTGTCGCCTTCAAAATCATTGGAGATCAATGATCTGGAGAGCTCATCGTCATAAAAATCATTATTGTCTTCTGTATTCATTATTCCTCCTTACAATAAGTCATTCTGGTTTTCGGGTGGGTAAGTCAGAGGATATCTGTTTGCATTTGCGGGCAAACAGCATCACCCTGTGTTACCGTAACGATTATATCATAGGTTTACTGTTTGAGAAACCCCCTGTGTTATGATATACTGGAAGACACAGAAAAAGTGGTTGAGTACAGGTGACAAAGCGGAATGCGAATGCCCGCTTTATGCAGCAGAAAAGGTGAGGTGAAATATATGTTACGGACAATTCAGTATTCATTTCCTTCAAAAGCAGACGGATTGGAAATTTCCTGCCTGGCAGTAGTGCCGGAGTTGGAACGTAATGAGAAATACCGTGGGATCATACAGATCGTTCACGGAATGAGTGAGTACAAGGAACGCTACATTCCTTTTATGGAATATATGGCAGAGCGAAAATATATAAGTGTGATCCATGATCACCGTGGCCATGGGAAAAGCGTACGCAGTAAAGAGGATCTTGGGTATATGTACGGTGGTGGGGCGGATGCCATGCTGCAGGATATCCATACGGTGAACTGTTTGATCAAGGATCATTTCCCAGGTATTCCGCTGATCCTTTTCGGACACAGCATGGGCTCTCTGGCAGTTCGTGCCTATGCAGCTCATCATGACAGCTGTATGGATATGCTGATCGTCTGCGGCTCACCCAGCTATAATGTATTTCGTCCGGTCGGAGTAGCTCTGGCAAAGGCGGGAAAGACTGTTTTCGGGCCTAAACACAGTGCGGGTCTGATCGAGATGATGTCTTTTGGAAGCTATGCAATGCACTTTAAAAAAGAAAAAAACCGTTTTTCCTGGATCTGCTCTGATCCGCAGGTTGTGCAGGATTATTCGGATTCAGAATACTGTGGATTTACCTTTACGGATGATGCATATCTGGCACTTTTTGACCTGATGAAAAGAGCCTATGATGTGAAGCACTGGAAGTGTACAAAGCCGGAAATGCCGGTGCTGTTTATCAGTGGGGCGGAGGATCCCTGCATGGGAAATGTGAGACAGTTTGCAAAGGCCGTCCGTGCCATGCGTTGTGCAGGATACCGGGATGTCCGGGGAAAATTATATCCGGGAATGCGCCACGAGATCCTGAATGAGAAAGACAGGGAAAAGGTTTATCATGATATATTTACATATATCTGCAAAAAAGGACTTTGAACGATCTGTGACAGAGTGATATAATAAAAATCTGAGTGCTCCTGCAGACATCTGTGAGAGGGCGCAACTACTGAGAAAACAGGAGGATTCGTAAATTATGAGAGCAAGTGGGATTTTACTTCCGGTATCCAGTCTGCCATCGAAATATGGGATCGGATGCTTTTCTGAGGAAGCATATGAGTTTGTAGACCAGCTGGCAAGAGCAGGACAGAAATACTGGCAGATTCTTCCTCTCGGACCTACCGGATATGGAGATTCACCATACCAGTCTTTTTCTACCTTTGCGGGAAATCCGTATTTTATTGATCTGGAGGCTTTTGTAAAAGAGGGATATCTGGATAAAAGTGATTGCGAGGACTGTGACTGGGGTACAAACGAGAGCTATGTGGATTATGAGAAGATTTATAATTCCAGATTTCGGCTTTTGAGAAAAGCCTTTGAAAATTATGACTGTGAGACAGATCAGGAGTACCGTAAGTTTGTAAAAGAAAATGCTGCCTGGCTGGAAGATTACAGCCTGTATATGGCAATCAAGGACAGCCTGAATGGGATCAGCTGGATCGAATGGCCTACGGAACTCAAAAACAGAGAAAAAGCTGCATTGGCTGAAAAAAGGGAGAAGCTTGCAAAAGAAGTGGGATTTTACTGCTTCCAGCAGTTCTGCTTTTTTAAACAGTGGACAGCACTGAAAGCTTATGCAAATGCTAAGGGAGTGGAGATGATCGGAGACATCCCGATCTACGTTGCGTTTGACAGTGCGGATGCCTGGGCACAGCCGGAATTGTTCCAGTTTGATAAGGAAAATATTCCGATCGGCGTTGCCGGATGTCCGCCGGATGCTTTTTCCGCCACAGGGCAGCTTTGGGGAAATCCGCTTTATGACTGGGAATATCACAAGAAAACAGGCTATGCATGGTGGACACGCCGAATGGCAAATTGTATGAAGCTTTATGATGTGGTAAGGATCGACCATTTCAGAGGCTTTGATGAGTATTATTCCATTCCGTACGGAGATAAAACTGCCCAGTTCGGTCACTGGGAAAAGGGACCGGGAATGGATCTGTTCCGTGCGCTTGAAAAGAATCTTGGAAAGCTGGATGTGATCGCAGAGGATCTTGGTCTCCTTACAGACAGTGTGATCGAGATGGTGGAAGAATCCGGATTCCCGGGAATGAAGGTATTGCAGTTTGCTTTTGACGAGAATGAGGACAGTCCGTATCTGACGCATAGATATGAAAGGAATTGCATTGTTTACACAGGTACTCATGACAATGAGACAACAAGAGGATGGTTCCGCAATCTGAGCCAGCATGACCGAAATTTTGCCAGGGCCTATATTGGCTGTGAGGGCAAGCATGAGACTGCGGCAGTGTGGAGCATGATACGTGCGGCGATGTCCAGTGTTGCAGATCGCTGCGTGATCCCGGTACAGGATTATCTCTGCCTTGGAAATGAGGCAAGGATCAATGAACCGTCAACTCTTGGTGACAACTGGAAGTGGCGTATGAAAAAAGGCCAGCTCAATGAAACAATTATTCAGAAGATTTATAAAATGACAAAGCTTTATGGAAGACTTGTAAAAGAAGAAACGGAAGAGAAGGAAAAAACAGAAGCTGACAGGGAAAAGATATCTGACAAATAGAGAAATATAAGGATATCAGAAAGGACAGAAATACATCATGGAAGAACAGAAAAGAGAAAATAAGGAAGAGCTGCAGCAGGAAACTGCTGAGGAAAAGAATTCCGGACAGGGAAATTCTTCCACAAGAAGCAGTCTTCTGTGGATCTTTGCAGGCGGTTATCTTGTGTATACAGGATATCGTCTCTGTGCCAGTGTCATAAGCGGAGCAGAAGACTCCGGTGTGGTATTTCTGGCAGCGGGAGGTATTTTTGTTGTGATCGGAGCAGTGCTTCTGATCATGGCGATCCGTAATCTTGCAAAGGCTGGCGCACAGAAACATGAGCTGGAAGAAGCTGCTGCGAAAAAAGCGGCAGAGGAAGCTTCTCAAAATCCGGAAACCGTGGCAAAGAAAAAAATGTCAATTGCGGAGCGGGCGCATCTTGCGGAAAATCTGGATGACGCACCGGAGGAGAAAGACGAAAAATAAAACTGGATGCAGGTGAGAGTAAAATGCCTGCTGAGATATGACGATTAGTAATAGCAAAAACGGAACATCATAAGGCAAAAAAATCCTTATGTATGTTCCGTTTTTTAGATCAGGCAGATCGCAAAACAGTTATCTGCGTCTTTGTGCGTTTCTGCGCTTTTTTCGAGATTTTTTTCTGCCGGGGGTATGTAAGGTAGACCAGCAGAATGCCTGTACCAGCAAAATTCCGATCATTGCTCCGCAGCTGTCGATCCCTACATCCCTTACGGAAGGTCCGCGGGCCTCTACAAAAGACTGGTGGTATTCATCCAGTCCGGCAAATCCTACACATACAAATCCGGCAAGGAGCATCAGCCAGATTCCCCGAACTCCGTATACATAGATGGGGAAGGAAATAGATATGGCCAACAGGCAGTATTCTGTCATGTGAGCAGCCTTACGGACATAAAATTCGATACCGGCAGCTTCCTGGGAAAGCTGTTCCAGGCTTTTGCCGGAAGCTAATATTTCGTTTTTGGTTTCTACGATCTGGTAGCTGATCTTGTAGCTCAGGGCACCGGAAACATCTCCGGTCTGTGCGGAAAAAGAGTAGATCACGCACATCATCAGGATCGCAGGTGCAAAAGAAAAAGGTTTTAATAATGTAATCAGTATTTTCATGGCTCTTAATATAGCACTCCCGCATGGAAAAGTCCAGAAAAATACAGAAAAAGAACAGGGAAAAGGAAAAACAGGGAGAGAAGGTTAAATGGGATAGGAGGTTAAAGGGGAAGTGGACAGTAAGGACTGAAATGTGTTAGAATATAAAATAAATTTCAGGGGCATTTTTAAGAAAAAAAGCAGCCCGGGATCGAATAGAAGAAAATTACAGGAGGAAATCAACAAATGAGTCTTGCAGATAATATATTCATTGACATGTGCAAAGATGTCATAGAAAACGGAACCAGCACAGAAGGTGAGAAGGTACGTCCTGTGTGGGAGGATGGAACTCCGGCTTATACCATCAAGAGATTTGGTGTTGTGAACCGTTATGATCTCCGGAAGGAGTTTCCGGCACTGACTTTAAGAAAAACAGCGTTAAAGAGTGCAATGGATGAGATTCTATGGATCTGGCAGCAGAAATCTAATAATATCCATGATCTTCACAGCCACATCTGGGACAGCTGGGCAGATGAGAACGGTTCCATCGGAAAAGCCTACGGCTATCAGTTAGGTGTGAAGCATCAGTATAAAGAGGGAATGATGGATCAGGTAGACAGAGTTCTTTTTGATCTTAAGAACAATCCGTACAGCAGAAGGATCATGACCAATATTTATGTACATCAGGATCTCCACGAGATGAATCTTTACCCATGTGCCTATTCCATGACTTTCAATGTAACCAAGGAACCCGGAAAAGACAAGCTGGTCCTTAATGCGGTGCTGAACCAGAGATCTCAGGATATCCTGGCTGCAAACAACTGGAATGTGTGTCAGTATTCTCTTCTTCTCATGATGATCGCACAGGTCTGCGATATGGAAGCCGGAGAGCTTGTTCATGTGATCGCAGACTGCCATATTTATGATCGTCATATTCCGGTAATTAAAGAACTGATCTCCAGAAAACCGTATCCTGCACCGACAGTAAAACTGAATCCGGAGATAAAGGATTTTTATAAATTCACCACCGATGATCTGATCGTGGAGAATTATGAGACATGGCCACAGATCAAAAATATTCCCATTGCAGTATAATTGCATAAAGAAAGGAAGAAAGAATGAATATTATTGTTGCAGCAGATAAAAACTGGGGAATCGGAAGAAATAATGAACTTTTGGTAAGTATTCCGGCAGATATGAAGATGTTCCGTGAGGAAACTACAGGAAAAGTGGTTGTTATGGGAAGAAAAACACTGGAGTCTTTTCCAAACGGACTTCCTCTGAAAAACAGAACCAACATTGTGATCACCGGCAACCGGGATTATCAGGTAAAAGGTGCGGTGATCGTTCACAGCATCGAGGAAGCACTGAAGGAAGTGGAGAAATATCCGGCAGAGGATGTGTACTGTATCGGCGGAGACAGTATTTACAAACAGATGCTCCCGTACTGTGATACAGCTCATGTGACAAAAATCGATTTTGCATATGAAGCGGATGCGTATTTTCCAAACCTGGATGAGGACCCGGACTGGGAGATCACAGCGGAGAGTGAAGAACAGACATACTTTGATCTGGAATATGCGTTTGTGAAATACGAGAGAAAAGATAGGTAATGTGAGCACAGATCATAAAGCAGAATGAGAATGCCCGCTTTGTACAGAAAAACAATGAAGAAATAATAAAAAAACAGACCACCGAAAAAAATACGGCGGTCTGTTTTTTGGTGCTTAATGTTATGTATAATGACGAAAATCCGGTAATTACTCGATTACGTGGATCCATCCCTTCGGTGCTTCGATGCGTCCCATCTGGATACCGGTCAGTGTGTCGTACAGCTTCTGGATGACCGGACCCATCTTCTCCATTCCGCTTGGGAAGCAGATTTCTTTGCCGTGATCATTGATCTTTCCGACAGGAGAGATAACTGCAGCAGTACCGCAAAGACCACACTCTGCAAAATCTTTAACCTCATCGAAGTAGACCTCACGCTCTTCAGCTTCCAGTCCAAGGTACTCCTTTGCAACGTAGATCAGAGAACGACGTGTGATGGAAGGAAGGATGCTGTCAGACTTCGGTGTTACAACCTTGCCGTCTTTAGTAACGAAGATGAAGTTTGCTCCGCCTGTCTCCTCAACTTTTGTACGAGTCTTGGGATCAAGGTACATGTTCTCATCAAAGCCCTGTTTGTGAGCATCTACGATAGCATGAAGGCTCATTGCGTAGTTCAGGCCAGCCTTGATGTTACCGGTTCCGCAAGGTGCGGCACGGTCATAGTCGCTGACACGGATCGTGATCGGTTTGGCGCCGCCTTTAAAGTACGGACCAACCGGTGTTGTAAGGATACGGAACTGATATTCGTCAGCCGGTTTAACACCGATCACGGCGTTGGAACCAAACATGTACGGGCGAAGATAAAGTGTTGCGCCGGAACCATATGGCGGAACCCATGCAGCATTTGCCTTAACAACCTGCTCAACAGCGTCGATAAATCTTTCCTTCGGGAATACCGGCATTTCAAGTCTTGCTGCAGATGCAGCCATACGCTCTGCGTTCAGGTCAGGACGGAAAGTAACGATATGTCCGTCTTCTGTTGTGTATGCCTTCAGACCCTCGAATACACTCTGAGAATACTGAAGCACACCAGCACACTCGTTGAGTACGATATTAGGGTCTGTGCTTAAAGTACCCTCATCCCATTTTCCATCTTTAAAATTAGACACATATCTGTAGTCGGTTGGCATGTAAGCGAATCCGATGCTGGACCAGTCGATGTTCTTTTTTTCCATAACGATTCCTCCGTTTACAATTTTTACTTTTTACCATTGTAAAACTTTTACGTGATGACTTCAATAGTTTTTTGTTCCTTTTTTTCATTTGCTTGTAATTTTAATATGATTTCGATATAATAAAAATTATCTATGGACTGGAGGGAAAAATGGACAATCACGAATTTGAAGACCTTGGAAAAAAGATGCAGGATATTGTAGATAATGCAGTGAATTCAAACAGCTATCACGAATTAAGCCATACGATCAACCAGACAGTAAATAAGGCCATTGATTCCGGAAGCGAAGCGCTAAAAAATGCGCTGAATTCCGTGTTTGATCCGGGTGCTGATCCGGAATTCCGTAAGAAAAGCTATACATACCAGAGCCCTTATTACGGAAAAAACAGAAAAGCAAAGCAGCAGGCTGCAAGGAAACAGTCGGAACTGCTCTACGGAAAGACTACCGGTGAGAATCTCAAAGGCATGATGATGGCAGTTTCCGGTGGGATACTTTTAAGTGGCATGGGGCTTGGAGCCATGGTGCTTCTGATCTGGATGGGCATTGGACACAGCGGTGCACTTGCAGCAGGTGTGCTTGGAGTGATGTGTGCAGGCGCAGCAGGTGGCGGTGCTCTTTTGGGAGCAGGAACAAGCCGTCTCGGAAGACTGGGACGTTTCCAGAAATATATCCGTGCGCTGGGAGACCACACCTACTGTAATTTTCAGAAGCTTGCCCAGGCAGCAGGAAAGAACGAGAAATTTGTAAAAAAAGATATCAGCAGAATGATCCAGAAGGGCTGGTTTCTGGAAGGCCATGTGGATGAGCAGGGAACCTGTCTGATCACCAGTAATGAGACCTATCAGCAGTATCTGGAAACACAGAAGCAGCTGGAGCTTCGTAAACAGGAAGCAGATCCTAAGGTTCAGTTGGAGGAGAATATGAGTCCGGAAGCCCAGGAAGTCCTGAGAAAAGGAAATGAATTTCTGGTAAAGATCCGTGAGAGCAATGACGCCATTCCCGGGGAAGAAATTTCCGCAAAGATTTCCAGGATGGAAATGATCGTTCAGAAAATTTTTGAGCGTGCAGGAGAGCATCCGGAGGTGATTCCGGATCTTAAGAAAATGATGGATTACTATCTGCCCATGACTGTGAAGCTTCTGGATGCTTATGAGGATATGGATGGACAGCCTGTACAGGGCGAGAATATCACGGCTTCCAAGAAAGAAATTGAAGAAACCATTGATACACTGAATATTGCTTTTGAGAAACTTCTGGATTCCATATTCCGGGATACCGCATGGGATGTATCCACCGATATTTCTGTGCTGCATACAGTTCTGGCACAGGAGGGACTGACAGAGGATGATTTCGAAAAAATGAAACAGAATGCGGAAATGAAATAAGTACAACGAGCAGATCAGAAGCTGGAATACAGACATCTGCCGGAAGGTACAGCTGATCAAGGAGAATGCTTATGGGAGAAGAATTTAAAGACTTTGAGGTAGAAGCACCGGTGCTGACTCTGGAACCGGATCTCACGGAGGAAAAAGAAGAAATTGCAAAAAAAGAACCGGAGAGACCCCAGGAGCCTGCAGTAGAGGAACCGGTGTTATCTCCCCAGGAACAGAAAATCGTAGAAGATTTTGCAGCAAAGATCGATATTGAAAATACAAACCAGATCCTGCAGTACGGAGCCGGCACTCAGAAGAAGATGGCAGATTTTTCTGATGCAGCGCTGGTAAATGTGAAGACACAGGATCTTGGGGAGGCAGGAGAGCTTCTTGCAAATGTGGTAGGAGAATTGAAGGATTTTGATGCCACAGAGGAAAAGGGATTTTTCGGCTTTTTCAAAAAACAGACAGCGAAGGTGGAAACTCTGAAAAACCGTTACACAAAGGCCGAGGGAAATGTGACGAAGATCACGGAAGCTCTGGAGCAGCACCAGATGCGTCTGATGAAAGATTCTGCCGTGCTGGATAAAATGTATGAGCAGAACCTTGCATACTTTAAAGAACTTTCCATGTACATTCTTGCGGGCAAAAAGAAGCTTAAGGAAGTCAGGGAAGGGAAGCTTAACGAATTGCATCAGAAGGCAGCGGCAAGCGGACTTCCGGAAGATGCACAGGCTGCCAATGATCTGGAAAGCAAATGTGACCGCTTTGAGAAAAAGCTTCATGATCTGGAGCTTACCAGAACCATTTCCATGCAGACAGCACCGCAGATCCGCATGATCCAGAACAATGATACGACGATGATCGAGAAGATCCAGACAACCATTGTAAATACCATTCCTCTCTGGAAAAGCCAGATGGTGCTGGCTCTAGGGATCGCGCACTCCACAGAAGCCGCACAGGCACAACGGCAGGTTACGGATTTTACCAATGAACTTCTGAAGAAAAATGCGGAAACGCTTCACCTGGCATCTGTGGAAACTGCAAAGGAATCCCAGCGTGGTATTGTAGATATTGAAACTCTGAAAAAAACCAATCAGGAACTGATCCAGACACTGGATGATGTGATGAAGATCCAGCAGGAAGGCCGTGAAAAACGTCAGGCAGCAGAGGCAGATATGAGACGTATGGAAAACGAACTGAAAACAAAGCTGCTGGAGATCCGACGTTAGGAGTAAGAGTAAAAAGATAGTTCGGAAAGGAAAGGCAGGGCGTTTGAAGACACCTGCCTTTCAGGATTCATAAAGGAGATTTTTATGTACAGAGATCATACAAAAGTAATAAAAATTGGAAATCGTGTTATCGGAGGAGGAAATCCGATCCTTATCCAGTCCATGACCAATACGAAAACTGAAGATGTGGAAGCAACGGTTGCGCAGATCCTTTCACTGGAAAAAGCAGGCTGTGATATTATCCGCTGCGCAGTTCCTACTATGGAAGCTGCGAAGGCTTTATCCCAGATCAAAAAACAGATCCATATTCCGCTGGTTGCGGACATCCATTTTGATTATCGCCTTGCCATTGCAGCCATGGAGAACGGTGCGGACAAGATCCGTATCAATCCGGGAAATATCGGTTCCAAAGAGAGGATCCAGGCAGTTGTGGATACAGCAAAGGAACGGAATATCCCTATTCGTGTAGGAGTAAACAGCGGTTCCCTTGAAAAAGAACTGGTAGAAAAATATCACGGTGTTACAGCCGAAGGACTTGTGGAGAGTGCTCTTGATAAGGTGCACATCATTGAAGAGATGGGATATGACAATCTTGTGATCAGCATCAAATCTTCTGATGTTCTCATGTGCGCCAGAGCCCATGAACTGATCGCAGAAAAAACACAGTATCCTCTTCATGTGGGAATTACAGAAGCAGGAACTCTGTATTCGGGAAATATCAAATCAGCTATCGGACTTGGGATCATCCTGTATCAGGGAATCGGAGATACCATCCGTGTTTCTCTGACAGGCGCGCCGCTGGAAGAAGTGAAATCAGCCAAAAGGATCCTGAAAACGCTGGGACTTCGCAAAGGAGGCGTGGAGGTTGTTTCCTGTCCGACCTGCGGAAGAACAAAAATCGATCTGATCGGCCTTGCAAACCAGGTAGAGACCATGGTACAGGATATTCCTCTTGATATTAAGGTTGCGGTTATGGGCTGTGTGGTAAATGGACCGGGAGAGGCGAAGGAAGCAGATATTGGAATTGCAGGAGGCGATGGTGTTGGTCTTCTGATCCGGCATGGAGAGGTTGTAAAAAAAGTACCGGAAACGGATCTTCTGGATACACTTCGTCAGGAACTTCTTACCTGGAATGAGCAGGAGTCATAATGGAGAAAGATTTTTTTGATGTATTTCCGCATCTTAAAGTGAAGAAAGAGCTGGAAGAACTTCTGGACATGGTATTTGTGACAAAGGTTTCCATGAACCCCGGAAGAACTCATCTGAGGGTTTATATTGAAAGCAGCCGCTGGATACACAAGAAGAATATTTTTGCGCTGGAGGATGAGATCGAACGGCAGTGCTTTCCGGGAATTCCCATGACTGTAACAGTTGTGGAAAAATTTCATCTTTCCGAGCAGTATACACCGGAGAACTTTCTGGAAAGCTACCGTTCCAGTATGGAGATGGAGTTGCGCAACTATAACATGCTGGAGTACAATCTGTTCCGCAGATCAAAAATCATTTTTACAGGAAAAGATACCTTGCGTATGGAGCTTCCGGATACGGTTATTTCCAGACAGAAAAGCGAAATACTTGTTGAATATTTTCATAAGGTTTTCTGTGAACGCTGCGGTATGGATCTGAAAGTGGAACTGGATTTTGTGGAAGTGAAAGAGAGTAAATACCGGAAAAATGCTGCACTTCAGATCAAACAGGAAGTGGAAAATGTCCTGAAGCATGCCAAACTCAGCGGGGATCAGGAAAGCGAACCGAAGCAGGAGGATACAGCCAGGGAAGAGACAAAGAAAACCTCTGGAGATAAGAGGGGCGAAAAGACAAACGAGAAGAAATCCTTTGACAAAAAACAGCAGAAGGTTCAGAAGGGAGATTTCCGCGGCAGCTTCGGATTCCGCAGGGACAGCAATCCGGATGTGGTTTACGGCAGAGATTTTGATGGAGAAACGATTCCGCTGGAGAGCATTACCGGTGAGATGGGTGAGGTTATCATCCGATGTCAGGTTATGGATGTGGAAGCTCGTGAGATCCGAAATGAGAAAACGATCCTGATCTTCCCTGTGACCGATTTTACGGACAGTATTGTTGTGAAGATGTTTCTGCGTAACGAGCAGGTTCCGGAAGTGACGGAAAGTGTAAAAAAGGGCGCATTCCTGAAGCTGAAGGGAGTTACCACCATTGACCGTTTTGACAGTGAGCTTACTATTGGAAATATTACAGGTATCAAGAAAATCGCCAATTTTACCAGCACAAGAATGGATACCAGTCCTCAGAAGCGTGTGGAGCTTCACTGTCACACCAAGATGAGCGATATGGATGGTGTCAGCGATGCAAAGGCATTGGTAAAACGTGCCTATGAGTGGGGACATAAGGCTATCGCTATCACGGATCATGGCGTGGTGCAGTCCTTCCCGGAGGCAAATCACTGCTTTGATGCCTGGGGCGGTTGTGTTCCAAAGGAGTCTGATTTTAAGGTGCTCTATGGAATGGAAGCGTATCTGGTAGACGATCTGAAGGGTATGGTCACCAATTCCAAAGGGCAGCGGCTGGATGGAGATTTTGTTGTTTTTGATATTGAGACTACGGGATTCTCAGCACTAACCTGCAGGATCATTGAGATTGGCGCGGTAAAAGTGGAAAAAGGACAGATCACAGATCGTTTTTCCACCTTTGTAAACCCGGAAGTGCCCATTCCGTTCCGTATTGAGCAGCTGACAAGCATCAATGATTCCATGGTCCTGGATGCACCTGTGATAGAGGAAGTACTGCCGAAATTCCTGGAATTCTGTGAGGGCTGCGTGATGGTGGCCCATAATGCGGACTTTGATATGAGCTTTATTATTGAAAACTGTAAACGGCAGGGGATTTCGGATGATTTTACTTATGTGGATACCGTTGGTATGGCTAGATTCCTTCTTCCTGCCCTGAACCGTTTTAAACTGGATACGGTAGCCAAGGCAGTAGGTGTTTCTCTTGATCATCACCACAGAGCTGTGGATGATGCGGCATGTACCGCAGAGATTTTTGTGCGGTTTGTAAAGATGCTGGAAGAAAGAGATATTTTTGATGTGGATGAGATGAACAGGCAGGGTGCGGTTTCACCGGATACCATCCGAAAGCTGCCCACATACCATGTTATTGTTTTTGCAAGAAATGAGACCGGAAGGATCAATCTGTACAAGCTGGTAAGCCAGTCCCATTTAAAGTACTATCACAGAAGACCAAGGGTTCCCAAAAGTGTGCTGGAAAAATACAGGGAAGGCCTTCTGGTGGGAAGTGCCTGCGAGGCAGGAGAGCTTTATCAGGCACTTCTTCGCAATGCACCGGATCAGGAGATCGCCAGACTGGTAAATTTTTATGACTATCTGGAAATCCAGCCTCTTGGGAACAATGCGTTTATGCTTGCAGATGAAAAGCACGATATGATCAATTCTGAGGAAGACTTAAAAGAGATAAACCGGAAGATCGTAAAACTTGGAGAACAGTTCAAAAAACCGGTGGTTGCCACCTGTGATGTGCATTTTATGGATCCTCAGGACGAGGTTTACCGACGGATCATCATGGCAGGAAACGGATTTTCTGATGCAGATAACCAGGCCCCGCTTTATCTTCGTACAACGGAGGAAATGCTGGAGGAATTTTCCTATCTGGGAAGTGAAAAGGCGGAAGAGGTGGTGATCACCAATACCAATAAGATCGCGGATATGATCGAGAAGATATCACCGATCCATCCGGATAAATTTCCACCGGTCATTGAGAACTCCGAGCAGGATCTTAAGAATATCTGTTTCACGAAGGCCCACGAGATGTACGGAGATCCGTTGCCGAAGATCGTGGAGGACCGCCTGGACAGGGAGCTGAATTCTATTATCTCCAATGGTTATGCGGTAATGTATATCATTGCACAGAAGCTTGTGTGGAAGTCCAATGAGGACGGCTATCTGGTTGGATCTCGTGGTTCTGTAGGTTCTTCTCTGGCAGCGACCATGTCCGGTATCACGGAGGTAAACCCTCTGCCGCCTCATTATCTCTGTCCGAATCCGGATTGTAAATACAGTGATTTTGATTCCCCTGAGGTGAAAAAATACGCGGGTATGGCAGGATGTGATATGCCGGATAAGATCTGTCCGAAATGCGGTGCCAGGATGAACAAGGAAGGCTTTGATATTCCTTTTGAGACATTCCTTGGTTTTAAAGGTGATAAGGAGCCGGATATCGACCTGAACTTTTCCGGTGAATATCAGGCCAATGCCCACCGGTATACGGAGGTTATCTTCGGAAAAGGGCAGACCTTTAAGGCGGGAACCATTGGTACCCTTGCGGAAAAAACCGCATTTGGTTATGTGAAGAACTATTATGAGGAACGGGGGCAGCACAAGCGTTACTGTGAGATCAACCGTATCGTGAAGGGCTGTACCGGTGTCCGCCGTACCACTGGCCAGCATCCGGGAGGTATCATCGTACTGCCTATGGGTGAGGAGATTGAGAAATTTACACCTGTGCAGCACCCGGCCAATGATGTGAACAGTGATATCATCACCACACATTTTGATTACCATTCCATTGACGGAAATCTTCTGAAGCTTGATATACTTGGACACGATGATCCGACCATGATCCGTATGCTGGAGGATCTGACCGGCATCAGTGCAAGAACAGTTCCGCTGGACCAGAGAGATGTCATGTCCCTGTTTGCGGGAACGCAGGCTCTGGGGATCAGCCCGGAGGATATCGGCGGCTGCAGGCTGGGATGCCTCGGGATCCCGGAGTTTGGTACAGACTTTGCCATGCAGATGTTGATCGATACCAAGCCGAAATATTTTTCCGACCTGGTACGTATTGCTGGACTTTCCCACGGCACGGATGTATGGCTTGGAAATGCCCAGGTATTGATCCAGAATGGTACAGCTACCATTTCCACAGCAATCTGTACGCGAGATGATATTATGATCTATCTCATCGGAAAAGGAGTGGAAAGTGGTCTGGCGTTTACCATCATGGAGAGTGTCCGTAAGGGAAAGGGTCTTCGTGAGGAATGGATCCAGACTATGAAAGAGCATGATGTTCCGGACTGGTATATCTGGTCCTGTAAGCTGATCAAGTACATGTTCCCGAAAGCCCATGCGGCAGCCTATGTTATGATGGCGTATCGTATCGCTTGGTATAAAGTGTTTCATCCACTGGCTTATTATGCAGCATTTTTCAGTATCCGTGCCACTTCCTTTTCCTATGAACTGATGTGCATGGGAAAAGAACGTCTGGAATATTATATGGCAGAGATCCGGAAAAAAGGTGATGAGGCATCCAAGAAGGAACAGGATACACTGAAGGATATGAGGATCGTACAGGAAATGTACGCCAGAGGTTTTGATTTTGTGCCGATCGATCTTTATAAGGCAAAGGCACACCGGTTCCAGATCATCGGAGATAAACTGATGCCTGCTCTGGATACCATAGAGGGTCTTGGAGATAAGGCAGCAGAGGCAGTTGTGGATGCTGCCGCAAAAGGCAGATTCCTTTCCAAGGATGATTTCCGTGATCGTACCAAGGTCAGCAAGACCGTTATCGATCTGATGGATGATATGGATCTTTTTGGAGATATCCCGCAGTCCAATCAGATGTCACTGTTTGATTTTACGGGTTGATATATGATACCGGAAGGGCTTACAATAAATAAAAAATACTGCCGTTTATCCTGAAGGCTGATCTGGCAGTGAGAACTCCCAGGAGGATACCAGATACTATGAAAAAAGAAGAATTAAGATACCTGCAGCGACTTGCGGAGCTATATCCTACTATAGCAAAGGCTTCAACAGAGATCATCAATCTGCAGTCTATATTAAACCTTCCGAAAGGTACCGAGCATTTCATGTCGGACATTCATGGAGAATACGATGCGTTTTCCCATGTTCTTCGGAATGGATCAGGGGCTGTACGAAAAAAGATCGATGATGTATTCGGACATACCTTAAGCAACAGCGACAAACGTTCTCTTGCCACACTGATCTATTATCCGAAGGAAAAGATGGAGGTTGTAAAAAAACAGGAAGAAGACATGGAGAACTGGTACAAGATCACACTTTATCGTCTGATCGAAGTATGCAAGACAACGGCATCCAAATATACCCGTTCCAAGGTCCGTAAGGCACTTCCTGCAGACTATGCCTATGTGATCGAGGAGCTGATCACAGAGAAAGCGGAAGTTCTGGACAAAGAAGCATATTACGATGCCATCGTCAATACGATCATTGAGATCGGCCGGGCGGAGAATTTTATCATTGCCCTGGCAGAACTGATCCAGCGTCTTGTTGTGGATCATCTTCATGTGCTGGGAGATATTTATGACAGAGGTCCGGGCCCGCATTTCATCATGGATCGTTTGATGAAATATCATTCGCTGGATATCCAGTGGGGAAATCATGATGTGGTCTGGATGGGAGCTGCTACAGGACAGAAAGCCTGCATTGCAACGGTGATCCGGAACAGCATCCGTTACCGAAATATGGATATTCTTGAGGATGGATATGGGATCAATCTCATGCCTCTGGCAACCTTTGCAATGGAGGCTTATAAGGATGATCCATGTACTGCTTTTGAGATGAAGGGAGATGCCAATAACTATAGTATTCTGGAAGAAGAGCTTGGACGGAAAATGCACAAGGCTATTGCCATTATCCAGTTTAAGCTGGAGGGGCAGCTGATCCGCCGGCACAAAGAATTCCATATGGAAAATCGTTGTTTGCTTCATAGGATCGATCTGAAAAAGGGAATGATCACACTTCCGGACGGAAAAGAATATCCGCTGACCGATACATATTTTCCTACTATTGACTGGAAAAAGCCATATGAACTTACTACAGAGGAAAAGGATGTAATGGAACGCTTGGATTCCGCGTTCCGAAACTGCGAGAAACTGCAGAATCATGTCCGGCTTCTTCTGGACAAGGGAGGCCTTTATAAAACTTATAATGGAAATCTTCTGTTCCATGGAAGTATTCCGCTTAATGAGGATGGAAGTCTGAAAGAAGTTCAGATTTATGGAAAAACCTACAAAGGAAAAGAATTGTACGATGTTCTTGAGACTTATGTGCGCCGGGCGTTTTTCTCTGTAAATGAGGATGAAAAGCGTAAAGGCAGAGATATTATGTGGTATATCTGGGCAGCTCCGAATTCACCGCTGTTCGGAAAAGACAAGATGACCACCTTTGAACGTTATTTTATTAAAGATAAGGAAACACATAAAGAAACTAAAAATGCCTACTATCATCTTCTGGAAAATGAGGATGTTGTAGATGATCTGCTCCGTGAATTCGAACTGGATCCGGAAAAAGGTCACATCATCAACGGGCATGTGCCGGTTCACCAGAGTGAGGGAGAGAGTCCTGTAAAATGCAATGGCAAAGTTCTTGTGATCGACGGCGGTTTTTCCAGACCATATCAGAAGGTTACGGGGATTGCCGGCTATACACTGGTTTATAACTCCTACGGGCTGATCCTGTCTGCTCATGAGCCTTTTACTTCTGCGGAAGAAGCGGTAGCCAAGGAGCAGGATATTGTTTCCAACAGGGTGGCAGTTCACTACAATAACAAACGTACTCTGGTCGGTGATACCGATACCGGAACTGCTCTGAAGGAAAGGATCAGTGAGCTGATCCAGCTTCTGGAAGCTTACAGAAAAGGTATCATCAAAGAGAAAAAATAAGCAGAATTGAGAAATACAAGAAGCGTTTCCTGTATGCTATAGTAAACAGAGGTGATGCAGATGAGAAAAAACAAAAAAAGAAAAAAACGGCTGAGAGCGGTTCTGGTCCTGTTGATCATCCTGTTTATTCTGGCAGGACTTGGAGGGATGCTGTATGTTTCCCACAGGGATAAGGTGGAAAAAGAACAACGAAGAGAGGCCGCATTGGCTGCATTGGACAGTATTCCGGAGGTGACAGCAACTCCGGCAGCAACAGCAACACCGGTTCCGACAGCGACACCGACACCGTCATTGACACCGGTCCCGACAATCCTTCCGGCATTTGAACCGGAAAATTATCAAGGGATCTGGTACAGCGAAGACGGGCTGACAACGATCGATATTTATGATATCAGTCTGAAATCTGTTTCCTTTACCTATAAGAGAGTGAATGGAAAAGATCCTTCCATGACCGCAGAAGCAGATGTGATTGCAGAGGTAGCAGGAAATGCCACACAGTTCCGTTTTAAGGATTCCGAAGGGAATAAGGCAAAAGGAGAGTTTGTTTTCGATAAAAGTGGTGAGCTTTATGTGAAGGTAAAAACATATGAACGGGGAGATGGATCTCTGACCTATCCGAAAACAGAGTCTATTATGACCCGGCAGGAGCCATCCCTGGAAGTATCCGAAAATTCCGAAGAAGATGCTTCCTATAATGAAAGCAACGAAAATTCCTATGAACAGGAATCCTACAGCGAAAGCAGTGAAGATTCTTCTGATGAGAATACAGAAGAATATGAGATTCCCTACG
>UMBI01059537.1_pt1 | contig 18753 bp, 20 predicted proteins | sample 1963911 | NCBI WGS metagenome assembly UMBI01 (sample SAMEA4835936, study PRJEB28245) | human gut metagenome | biome: gut microbiome; material: fecal sample | place: Denmark | collected 2008
GTGAGAAGGCGAAAGCCGTGGTCGCCGAGCTGCGCGCCATGAAGCTGAAGGAGGCCGCCAAGAAGGTCGAGAACGGTATTGAGGAGACGCTGACCTACTGTGACTTCCCCAGCGAGCATTGGACACGCATCCGTACCAACAACGCGATCGAGCGGCTGAACCGTGAGATCCGCCGCCGGACCCGCGTGGTGGGGACGTTCCCTGACGGCAACTCCGCCCTAATGCTGGTCTGCGCCCGGCTCCGCCATGTGGCGGGCACCCAGTGGGGCTGCAAGAAATACATGAACATGAAGCATTTGGAGGCGGCTCTGGACGACGCCTCTATTGCCGGCTGACTTCACTCAGCCGGAGCCTGCAAACAATTTTGCGCATAAATCTTGACGGGACCATTTGTTACATTTGTGTTAGCGTTTTTTGCCTCTAATTTGCAGGCAAAAACGAAAGAACGGCTGGAATTGTGAAGAAAGATAAAAGAGTTGAGACAAAAATTCCTTCTGAAGCAAGTTTTTCGTTTCCACCATACTGCGTACAAAGAAGCGCTGTGTTCGTTGCACAAGGAAGTGCCGCAGTGATAACGGCTATTTGCAAAAGCATCTGATCATCAATGAGTTTCTTCAGAACAAACAGAAGCAGGAATGGGAAAGCAAGTAGTTTGATCATGATAAGCACATACAATTTCCATTGAGAAAAAATATCCTTTACAGCAACGGTTGCAAGAATAGACCCGACGACTATCATTGCACAAGGAGTAGTCGCTGCACCCAGCATACCGCAAAAATCGGTAATAATCGTAGGCAGTTCAACCCTGAACAGCCCCAGCATAATGCTGGATACAGATGCAGCCAGACAGGGTGTAAGCAGATTCCTTACACGAAAAGAGTTCATTCTTTCTGAGATGATGTAAATGCCGAGCGAATAAACAAAAATGTTAAAAGGAAGATGAAATATCGAAACAAACACAAACGATTCCGTGCCAAGCACAGCGCCCATAATAGGATATCCGATAAATCCGGTATTGGAAAAGGCCAGCATAAAGCGATACAATCCGGCATCTTTGGGGGCAACGCAGAACACTTTCGTAAACACGCGCCCCACCCCCAGAGCAAGCACATAGATCATACCGGAAACAGACGCGTAGAGCAGAACTGTTGTTCCGTCAAAGTAAATGTTTGACGATGTACTTGCGCCGATTATACTCGCGGGAAGAGTTATATTGACAACAAAGCTGGCAAAAACGGCATCGGCGTTTTCCTCAATCGCTCCTGCTTTTCGGCACAAAAAACCTACTAGCATCAGCAGAAGCAGGAGTGTCATCTGATGCAGCACATTCGTCATATCCATAAGCAACATCCTTAAGACAGTGTATAAACAAGGCCGCTTCCGCAGGAAGCGGCCTTGTTTATTAAAAAGAGGTATACTCGCGTTAAATCAGTATATTTTTCTTTGCGATCAGGTTTGCAAGAGCGGTCTCATGTCCAAGCTCCTTGCACTCTTTCCAGTAGGCTTCTGTCTCTGGGGAAGCATCGCAGCCGTTAAGGCGGATCAAGCCGAACAGCTCGCGTGCAAAGGCAAGCGTCTGGTAAAGGCCCATATTCTCCACGCCAAAGTTCAGAACCTGTTTGTTCGCAGTGACAACGCACGGCAGCACTTCGCACATCTGGCGCGCCAGCAACATAGCAGCATCCATCAAATCTGCCTTAGTCGCAACAACACGGTTAGCAACGCCCATCTGCTCAAGCTCCTTTGCGGTAAAGGAACGACCAGTAAGGAAATACTCCTTCGCCTTATTGAGCGGCAATTTGTAACCGTCCATGGCAAAATTGATGCTGTAGTTCAAACCCCATGCCATTTCAGTGTTGCCAATGCGGGCGTCCTCCGTGCAAATCAGGCAGTCGGCGACCATCGGAAGCTGCGTTCCACCGCCGATGCATTCGCCAAAAATTGCTGCGATAAAGGGCTTCGGACTCTCCCAAATGCTCATCCACATGTCGATCTCTTCCTTGGCGCGAGCACGGCGGGTATTCAGATTCCACTGGATATCCTGACCGGAAACATTCATATCGAAACCACAGCAGAAATGGTTGCCATTTGCGGTAACGATCGCAACACGAATATCCTCATCCTCGCTGACACGCTTGACCGCCTCCTTGATTCCTTCCATCATCGGTACGTTAATCACGTTATCAACCTCAGGACGATTCAAAGTGATGATCGCAATGTGGTCTTTGACCTCAAACAAAACAGTATCGTTCATAATATGATCTCCTTTTCGATTTGAGCTTCTCAGGCTCATTATGTTACATTTTGTTGCTCACATTATTGAATTGACCGCCGCCGTCGATTGGCAACGCAATTCCCGTAACAAACCGCGCCTCATCGGAGGCAAGCCATGCAACGCCATTGGCAATATCGTCCGGCCGTCCTAAGCCGAGCGGCTGCAGGCCGGTGTAATAGTCCATCACAGCCTTTGGATCCGGCGTAGAATTTGCATAGATCTGCAGCATCGGCGTTTCAATGCTGCCAGGGCAGATTGCATTGACCCTCACCTTGTCGGGTGCATAGTCAAATGCAAGCGAACGGGTCAATCCGATAACGGCATATTTGGATACAACATAGGGCGAAAGCTTGGGCCATACCGTCAGCGCAGAGCCGGAGGAAATATTTACGATACAGCCTTCGACCTTTTTCAGATACGGAAGCGCCGCCTTGCACATCAGATATTGGGACTTAAGATTGACATTCATCACCTTATCCCAATTTTTCTCCGTGATATCCTCAAGTAGTGCCTTCTGCCCGCTGATACCAGCGTTGTTAACAACAACGTCCAGCCCGCCGAAATACGAAGCGGCCTCCTCCACCGCATTTTTAACAGACGCTGCATTTGTCACATCCGTATGTACGAATGCAGTCTTCTGTCCTTTCGCAGCCAGCGTTTCAACCAGCGTGCCGCCGTCATCATCGAGAATGTCGGCGATTACAACCGCCGCGCCAAGACTGGCCAGCTTTTCCACGATTGCGCGTCCGATACCGCGGGCGCCACCTGTCACGATTGCTGTTTTCCCTGTCAGTTGCATCAATTCGTTCCTCCTTTATGCTTACAGGAAGCAAAGTGTCAATGCTGGAATATAAGTGATTCCCATCAGCACAACCAGTAATCCGAGTATCATCCACAAGACCGGTTTGATCATTTCACCCATTTTCAGGTTGCCTACCTGCATCGCCATGAAGAGGTCAATACCGTACGGCGGCGTCACAAACCCGATTGCAAGGTTCATCGTCATAATGATACCAAAGGTAATGGGGCTGACGCCGGCAGACTCCGCCACGGGGAGCAGAATCGGAGTAAGGATAATCGTGGCCGGAATATTATCAATAAAGCAGCCAACGATCAGCAGGAAAACGTTGATGATAAGCATCAGAACAACACTGTTATCTGTAATGCCGAGAACAGCGTTCGCCAGCATCTCCGGAATACGCTTAAGTGCAAGCACATTGGCAAACACCTGCGAAAAGCCCATCAGGTAAAGCGCCACACAGCCAATACCAACGGTATCTTTCATTGCCTTGATTACGCCCTTGAAATCGAGATCGCGATAAAAAAAGCAACTGACAATTAGGCAGTAAATGCAGGCAACCGCCGCGCACTCAGTAGGGGTAAAAACGCCGCTGTAGATACCGCCAAGGATAATGACCGGCATCAGAATTGCCCAGAACGCATCCTTGAACGACACCCAGACCTCTTTTGCAGTGTACTTATGCGGATCTCCTTGCCAACCATTTTTCTTGCAATAAAAATAGCTGACGATCATCAATGCAGCGCCCATCAAAATTCCCGGAAGCAGACCTGCAACAAACAAATCACTGATAGATTCACGGGCAATGCAGCCATAGAGCACAAAGGGAATGCTGGGCGGGATGATAACACCGATCGAACCAGCGGAAGCCGTGATCGCTCCGGCAAAACCCTTGTCATAACCACGGTCGGTCATTCGGGGGATTAGAAAGCTGCCGACGGCCGCAGTCGTAGCAACCGCAGAACCGGAGATTGCTGCGAAAAACATGCAGGTGACCGTGCAGACCATGGCGAGGCCGCCTGTAACCCACCCGAGAAGGCACTCGCAGAAATCAAGCAGTCTTCTGGCAATGCTGCCGTTACTCATCAAATTTCCGGAGAACACAAACAGCGGCAGAGCCAACAGTGTAAAAGAGTTCGTACCGGAAAGGCAGTAGGAGGGAAGAATATCCACAGGCATTCCGGCCGTCAGAAAACCCGCCACCGCCGAAATACCGATTGCATAGCCTACAGGCATACTAAGAATCAGCAGGAGGATAAATGAACCAAAAATAGCCAGTGCCACCATATCTTACACCTCCTTCGCAGCCACCGCTTTGGCGTCCTCAATGATCTCGATCACGACCCGGATACTGCAGATGCACAGGCTCAGCGGCAGGCAGGAGTAGACGAGTGCATAAGGAAGCTTTGTTGCCGGAGCATACTGTCCCGTCGTAATCAGGCGCGCAACATAGATCCAGCCCAAATAAGCAATGAACAGTGAGAATGTCAAAATAATCAGATTGTTTACAACATTCAGGACGCGCTTGCCATTGGGGCTCAGTTTGTCTGAAACGATCGTCATGCGGATGTGCGACTTATCACGAAAGCCAATACTCATCGACATCCAGATGATCCACATAAACAGGAAGCGTGCACCTTCCTCGCTCCACGCAAGTCCGCTGTTGAACACATAGCGCAGAACGACTTGAACAAACACAACCGCCGTCATGATTCCGAGGAATATCACCATGGCATATTCCTCAAACTTGTTATACCAGATTGCAAGCTTACTCAGGAGTTTCATGCAATCCCTCCTTTCAAAATGCGCGTTAAAGCGTGTGGTCAGTTGGCCGTGACCTTATCAAGAATGCCCCACAGCTCTGCAGAGTAAACGCTGCGGTACTCGTCACGGACAGACGCAGTTGCATCAATAAATCCCTGCTTGTTCTCCGGCGTGATGTCATTACACTCCATACCGGCTTCAGCCATCTTTGCGATATAGGCATCGCCGATCTCAAGCTCAGCCTTGTCCGCAGTGCTGGTCAGAAGCTCGATGCCCTCGTCAAAAAGCTTTCTGCTGGCATCATCCATGCCGTTATAGAAAGCGGAGCTGACAACGACGGCCGCATAGCCAAAAACATGCTCCGTCTTGCTAAAGTACTTCTGCACCTCGGCAAAGCCGCTGGGATAGATCGTGCTGGGTGGATTCTCTTCACCGTCAACCGTTCCCTGCTGCATGGCGGTAAACAGCTCGTTCCATGAGATTGGAGTGGGATTGGCACCGAGCGCCTGCATAAGCTTGACGTAGGTATCGCTGTTCATCACGCGCATTTTCAGGCCCTTCATATCATCCACGCAGGTGATAGGACGCACGTTATTGGTCATGCTTCTCGCACCGTTATAGTAATAGCCGGCAATGGTGAGTCCCGTGGAACTGTCCAGCGCGGACTTGAAATATTCGCCCACCTCGCCGTTCATCGCAGCGATTGCCTGATCGGAGGAGGCAAACAGGAAAGGTAAATCGAGCGCACCAAACTCAGTGTCATAGGTCAGCAGGCCCGAGGTCATCGGAGTGGTGATCTGTACGGAGTTTTGAGCGACCTGTTCAAGCATATCCTCATCACTACCGAGTACACTGTTGTCGTATATCTCGACCTTAATCTTACCTCCGGACTTTCCTTCCATATAGTTCTTGAAGAGCGCAAAGCCCTGACAGCCGGGCGTCGCCGCAATATCGTTCATATTGCCCATCGTGGCAAGACCGATCGTCATGGACGGATATTCATTGCCGTCCGCTTCAAATGTCTGTTCCCAGACCTCATTGCCGGTGCTGGCATTGTTACTACCATTGTTGCCGGTCTGTTCATCATCACGCTTGGAGCCGCAGGCGGTGAGAACCATACTCATGATAAGGGCGAGGGATAGGAGCATTGCCGTCAGTTTGTACTTTTTCATAGTAACCTCCAGTTTCGTTTTGTTTTAATAAGCAGGTATAAGCGTACAGAGAAATTCCGTGGTGACTTCGGGTGTATTTCGTTGCTCGCGGAATCCGTGTTGACCCGCGCGTTTGGCTTCCCTCCTTCTTTATGAGATAACAGCTTCTTTTTATTGGGAAAGTGCATTCAAAAACATGATTGCATGATAAATTTTTTCTGGGTTGATCTCATAATCGGCAATTCTGACAATTCCTTGTGTCTCACAGGCCCTTTCTGCAACAAACCGCGCCTTCTCCTCCACCTGCTCTGTTATGCCGATGTCGCCAAAGCAGAGTGGAAGATGAAGCTCCTTGCAGAATTGATAAATACGGTCAAATTCATCTCTGTTTTCATTATCAAGGATAAGCTGGATCAATACGCAAAGTGCTACACACTCGCCGTGCAAATATCCCTTGGTATCCTCGATCTGTGGAATGACCGCAGCCAGTCCATGCGTAATGGAGCAGCCATTATTTTCCCAGCCAATACCACTGAGCAAATTGACTGCCTCTACCACGTTTTCGAACGCTTCCGTGCGCAGATGCTTTTCCGCGGCCATGTATGCCCATTTACCATATTCAAGAAGCGTATCCCTGCATGCTTTAGCGATATATCTGCCGCACAAGGTTGCTCTGTACCCCGGCATCACAGTATTGATGTTGTTTGCACGCCAATTGTTGCGCGCCTCGAAATAAGTCGCAAGCGAATCACCGATACCGGCAGCAAGCATTCTTGCCGGTGCCGCTATAATATAATTTGTGTCAGCGAGAATATACTCTGGATTGCGGTATAGAAAAACATCCTTGCTTCTATGCTGCGCGTCATAGATAACCGACAAGCCGCTGGTCGCAGCGTTGGAAGCCACAGCGGTCGGAACCAGTATCATCGGCAGGTTCAAATAAAATGCTGCAACGCGAGCGGTGTCCAGCGTTTTCCCGCCACCAAAGCCGATTAACATCTTAACTCCGCCAAGGTTTTCTGTGGTATCGCGTATTTTTTCAATTTCTTCTTCGGAGCACTCTCCCAGAAATTTCTGAAAGTGAACGGTAACACCGCTTTCGAAAAACAACTCCTGAAATTTGCCGATCTCCCTGTCATAGAAAAATGAGTCGATCAACATCATTGCACTCCGGCCAAATCTTTTTGCAATGTCCGGCAGCTCGCGGATGGCTCCGGGGCCCTGAATATAGTGCCCTGCGCTTGCAAATCCGCGGACCTCGCCAGCAGCTCCTCTCGGCATAATCTGTCCTCCTTCGGATATTACTCCACGATCTCGACAAAGCCCTCGTCGGCATTGACGAGCAGCGTGTCGCCGTCCTTGACGGTCTCGTAAAACTCCTCCGGCAGGCGGTCGACCATGGGGATCTCCATAATGATCGCACCGGCGACCAGCACGGGATCGGGGTCCTGCACGATCAGAGCAGCGGGCATGTTGTGGAAGCGGTCGAGATGGTACAGGCCGTCCTGCTGAACGACGGAGCTGCCCTTGCCGCCTGGGAAGAGCAGGACCTTCTTGGCAATAATGCGGCCCTCAAGGTAGTGGTTCTTTTCCTCCATCATGCCGTCCTCGGGACGGACCTGATAGAACATGATGCGATCCTTGGAGATGATGGCTTCAGCCTGCGCCTTGCCCTCCGAAATCTTATGACATGCAAATTTCTTTCCCATATTACTTCACCTCTCCGGTCAGAGCGGCCTCGATGCAGGTATCGAGGTCACGGATGACAAAGTTGATCCCGCGGCGGCGGGGATAGTACGCACACTTGGGGGACTCGGTGATGCCGACCTTACCTTTGAGATAGTGCCAGCAGGGTTGGTCGGGGCAGGAGTCGGAGATCAGCTCCGCGCCCGCGGCGGTCAGAATGTCGTTCACGCCCATGCGCTCCGCCATCTGTAACGCGTGGCTGGAGACGAGGATATACATGGGGATAGCGAGCTTCTTGCCTTCAATATGTTCGGCGATGTACTTGGCCTCCTCCAGCGTAAAGTGCGGGCAGCCGAACATGGCAAAGTCCACCTTGCCGTCACGCGTCTCGTCGCAGAACTTCTCCTCGAAGTCCTTGAGGTCCTGATCGGTGATAACGACCTCGCGCTCCGGCTTCTTGCCGCCGAAAGCAGCCTCCAGCGTGGGCGCCTCGGGCGTAAAGCCGACGATGTGGTACATGCCGTAGGCGCCGGAGGTATTGAGCTGTGCGCCGAGGTTGCGCAGTGCTTCCGGGGTGATGACTTTCGGCAGGCCCGTGAACACGGGGATGCCCTCGCCGATCTTGTCGCCCATCATGCCGAGCAGATGGTACTCATAGGCGCTCTTCATGTTGGCCTCGACGCGAACGAGGACGTTGCCCTTGCGATTCTCATCGAGCAGCAGGCCGTATTCGGGAACGCAGCCCGTGATGGCCGCGCACAGCGCGCTGTTGGCGCTCTCGCGGTTGGAGCGCGCACCCCATACGGCGTTGACATACGGCGTGGCACTGGATTCAGAGAATGCACAGACCTCGCCGAAGTTCGGCACATTGGTAGCGATGTAGGGGGTGCAGTTGTAGCTGAGCACCGCGCCGAGCGCACGGTAGGCATTGTCCGTGCGGATCATGTGAGCAATGTCCTCCGCATCCGCGGGGTGGGCACAGGCGCCGGTAAAGTGGCCGGTGCAGAAGCCCGGGTTGAGCGTAGGCGCCACGCGGCAGCGCGCGCCGGCCTTGACCAGCTTCTCGGCAAACCAGAGGTCGCCGTCCTGATTGCTCAGGGCCACATGCGCCCGCTTGATCGGCACCATGCGCTGTGCGTCAAAGCACTCGCCGATGCCGACCTGGATCTTCATGGCATAGGCTGCGCCCTCGCCATATTTGCCCTCCAGCATGGCTTTCTGTTCATCGTTGAGAATCATGTATTTCCCTCCTGTTTTTTATTGGACGGTCATTTCTGAATAAGAGACATGCGCGGGGCCTTCGCCACCTCGCCGAGCAGCGCCTCGGAAACCTCGATTTCCCCAAGGTGGAGCGTGTTTTTGATGCGGATGATCTTCGGATCGTCTCGGTCGATATTGCGGCAGCATTTGAGCGCCACGCGGACCGCCGTTTCCGCATCGTCCACCGTGCAGGGGACCGATGCGTCGATCAGGCAGTTGCAGGCGATCGCGTTGGCGTACATCGCCTCCAGGTCCAGCTGGTCGGCGACCTTCCTTGTGATAACATCGAACAAGCCCACACCGATGCCGTTGCCGTGGCTTGCCGGCGTTACGTCCAGCAGCACGAGGCGCTGATACTTCGGGATATGCAGCACGAACTTCTTCAGCACGGAGCTTCGGCCGAGAATGTTGGGATCAAAGCCAGCGCCGGAAACGTCCTTGCCGATCTCGTCACAAACGATGACGTCCGCTTCGTCGAGCATGATATAGGGCATATTGCCCCGCGCGATCTGCACAAGCTCCTTTTCCCGCTCGATCAGCCCCTCGGCAGGGACCGCTTCGACGGCATAGGTCTTGTCGTAAGCATTTTCCAGAATTGCGATGCCGAAGCCGATCGGCGCTTTTTTCAAAATCAGCCGTGCCGTTTCCTCGATCACGTCGGCAAATACCTCCGGCGCTTCCTCATGCACGGCCGAGCAGCCCTTGTGGTTGCCAAGGCCGATAACGAGCATCTTGCAAAGGCCGCTCTGAATGGGGCCGACAAAGTCGGTATGCAGCTTCACGCGATTGATGGGTACGATCAGGTCCGCCTCATACGCGGCACGATCAAACCACACGGGACGGCCGTTCGCGCAGTCGCCGAGATGCACGGTGTCCACCGTCGTCACGACCGGAACGCCCAGACGCTCCTCGGTCACACCATATCCGGCAAGCACCTCACGCTGTCCCTCCTCCGTACCGCCGCCGTGACTACCCATAGCGGAGACGATAAAGGGCTTTGCCCCAAGCTCCTTCAGGCCCTTCACCGTCGTTTCCACAATGCAGGACAGATTCTGGATGCCGCGGCTTCCGACGCCGACTGCCACACGCATACCCGGCTTGACCAGCGCACAGATCTCCGACTTTGCCAGCTCGCGGCGCACGGTGCCCTCTATATCGGTCAGGCAGGTCTCATCGAACTGTTGACGCACACGGTACATCTTCGGCAGCGGACGACGCAGGTCCTCTTCCAGCAGGATCGGCACATTTATCACTCTCCTTGCTTTAATCGTTCAGCTTGTTTTTCGCCGTCGAATCGTACTCTAGCTGTAGCCACGTTGTATACAGGTTGATTTGAACTAATTATCCTATCTGTTTTTTCGCTTGTCAACATGTTTTTACTTTACCACGTTACTTTTGTGAAATATAACGTTTTCTTGTTTTATATTTTGTCAAAAACGCCGTTCAAAAGGTCTGGCAGGCAATAATTTAGTCGTGACATCCCCATCCGTGTAAGCACAATGTCACTTAGATAATGCCCAAAAGGTGCAGGTGCAACCCAATATGGCATGTCAAGAGATGTCCACGCCTGTAGCTTACCATGCATTTTCCCACTCTTGACAATCCTCTCGCGTCCGCTTTATACTGGTAATAGGCTAAAGCCTAATCTCGCGGCTTTCCGGTGAGGTCCACACCGTAAGTGTGACCTCAGACATTCATGGACCCCGTAGGGCATTATGACCACCCTGTACGCAGGAAGTTCCATGAAGGTCGACAGTTTTTGGCGCTGTACCGGCAGCGCGGGTGTGTACCCTTCCGTTGAAAGCGGAAAGGACACAAAATGAACGACAACGTCGTTATCGTCTACAATGGTGAGCAAGTATCGGTGCCAAAGGAGGTCGCGGACTTCCTTGAGCAGGATCGGAAACGGCAGCAGGCGCAGGACAAACAGGACGCAAGGCACCTGAGTAAAAGTGAGTTTGAAACGGTGCTGTCCGGTTTGGAGTGCGTCAAGCGTCCCGTGGAGGATGCGGTGCTCAGGAACCTCCGGCTTGAAAATCTGCGGAAGGCCATTGCGGAACTGGATGCGCAAGGTCAAAACCTGCTCTCCCTCCGATACAGCGATGCGCTGACGATGGATGAGATCGGTCAGATCTACGGCATCTCCAAAATGGCAGTATCAAAGCGACTGAAAAAGCTGCACAAAAAGCTGGGAAGCTCTGTCTCATGACAGGGCTTCCCAGCTTTTTTTGAAAAATTTCTGTTCTCTGGTTTACAAACGCGCTCTGAGTGTCCTTATCAGTGAGAGACAAATTTTCCGATTGAGTTGGCCGCAGTCACGATCGTCTCACCTGAACACAAGGAGCGTGTATGACCATGAATCCATTTGAACAAAGCAGGCAGCAACTGCTGCACTATTTGACCTCCAACGCTGAACAGGAGGTCATTGACTACATCCGGCAGGAAATGCAGCATGACGCACCGGACAGCATTCCAACCGAAGAAGAACTGTTCGCCTTCTTCCAATCGCCGGACGAACCGACCGAACTGGACACCTACCAGCAAATGCTGGCAACCGATAAACTGCTGGAATACGCGGAGATCAGTCTGCGCACCCTCTGCGACCTGATCCGCTATCAGCAGTTCAAGGAATTGGGTATCGTCCATTCCGCAAAAGAGTTCATTCAACTCTTCCATCCCGACGAACAGGAGGATACCCCATGAATCATTTCAGTAACAAAAACTATTTCACTATGCCGAACGAGATCTTCTCGCTCGGACTGGACGCAAGTGAGATCGCGGTGTATGCCTATCTCCGATGTCTTGAAAGCCGCAGCACCTATCAATGCTGGCCGAGCTACACCACCATCGGCAATGCCGTTGGCCGCGCAAAGAATACGGTCATGCGATATGTCGACGCGCTCGCGGAGAAAGGTCTCATCTATACCGAGCCGACCTCTGTCCTGATGCGTTCCGGCATCAAGAAGAACGGTAACCTACGCTATACTCTCAGGCCAATTCGTGAAGCCGTGGAGCTTTTCCATGATCGTCAGATGGCAGCAGTCGAACGTGCAGCAGAACGGCAGCAGATCCAGCGCAAGCTGTCCGCAATGGATCTGCTGCCCGGAGCATGAGGAAAGAGGACGAACGCAATGAAACACTCCACCTACACAAGCTACGACGAACTGCCGCTGATGCTCTCCGTCGCCGAGGTCGCTTCTGTGCTCGGCATCTCTCGTGCCGGTGCTTATGAGCTGGCACGAAGCAACAGCTTCCCCGCGCTCAAAATTGGCAACCGGATCGTTGTTCCGAAGGACAAGTTCCTCGCATGGATCGACGCAAACAGCGGTCCCAAAAACGCACCGCTGTAACTAAAGAACAGCCGCTCAATTTTCTGTGCGCCAACGATGCGGCTGAGCAAAACCGCGAAGCCCATCAATGCGGCAAGAGAAACAGCAATGGGATCACGCAGCCCAGCGGGGCCGCGACGCCTGCGGAACAGCGACGCGCATAAGCGCATCGCTGTCCCGCAGGCTCTCTGCACTCTTCGGGAGCACACCCGACCAAGACCCGAAAGCGGCAAAGTTTGCCGTTCTGATACCCGGCCGCGCAGGGTTTCCGAACCGCGCAAAACGGTCCGAGGGTAGTGATAGCGCCCCCACCCGAAACGCCCCGTGTTTCGCCGTGTGAGCCGGTGTGTGCGCGGTTAGGGCTGGGGTGGCGTGTGTAACCCGCCGCAGCCTTTTGAAACGAGCGTTGCGGCGTTTGTGCCGGAGGTGTTGAAGGCCATGTGACCAATGTGTTGGAAACGTTGGTATGACTGCGTTTCCTGCACTTTTCGCAGCTTCTTCGGGGACGAAAAAGAAAGCAGTCGGCTATGGGTTTGTCAAGGGATAAAATTACAGTTTGCGTGTATAAGGGATATATCGGAAAAGGGCGCAAAGAACCAGACCCTTTGCGGGCCGGATGAAAATGATGCAGCTCGGTCAACCGGCAGATTGCAAAATGGGTTGGTACGGTTGTCCATCCCGGAGGACAGCGAAGATCACAGCGGTCATCTTTCTGCTGACATGACCAATCACATTCATGTAATGCAGACCTTCGGATATTTTCTTTTCGTAATAGGTTTGAAACATCGGATCACGATGCACTGCTATCGTGGACGCCAACCAAATGGCACGACGTAAATAAGGAGATCCCCGCTTGGACATACGATTCTGGTTGCTCTTAAATTCGCCGGACTGCTTCACGGATGGATCAAGTCCTGCGTAAGCCAACAGTTTATCGGCAGAAGAAAAGCGAGTAATGTCACCGATCTCGCTTAAAATTGTTGCGGCGAGAACAGTCCCAACTCCCGGTATAGAGGTTAAAGGGTTATTAAACTCTTGGAAGAATACGGATATCTGTTTTTCCAGAGAATCTGCCTGTGCAGTTAAAGACAGGATCTGCTCAAGGAACATCCCAAGCAACGTGGAATACACGCCGCCGCTGTCATCGATCCCAAAGCTGCTGCAGGCGGCCTCTTTCAGTTGATGGGCCTTCCACTCGCTAAAATGTCCGTTGCTGCTTTCCATAAGGATATCCGTCAGTTTCCTGAGATTTGCATTTTTCACTTTTTGGGGTGTAGAGTATTTGCTTAGTACGGCAATAGAAGCCTTGCTGAAAACAGAATCAAACAGGGATTCGTACTCCGGAAATATTCTGTCCAATAAGGCAATCAGCTTCCGCTTCAGATCAGCGGCCATGTCTACCAGATAGGCGCGGCTGCGGCACAGCTCTCGCAGAGCCAGGATTTTGTCCTGAGGCACATTGCTGGCTTTGCAGCGGCCAAAGCGGACAAGGTCCGCAATGATGAGTGAATCTCTGGCATCGGTTTTGGCCTTGCGGATGTAAAGCTCCCGCAGGGAATGGGATTGGATAGGATTCAGAACCATGACTGTGTATCCGTCTTTCAAAAGTCTGGCGTAGAGTGCCAGCCAATAGTGGGCGGTGGATTCCATGGCGAATACGATCTGGCTCTTTACAAGGGTCAGTCTCCGTACCTGTTCCAGTAGCAGATTGTAGCCGGTACAGTTATTCCGGAAGCTGAATGCCTTGCGGACAACCTGGCCATCCTCAGCGATGATGATGGCTTCGTGACTCCGCTTGGCAATGTCGATCCCGACAATGAACATAGTGTTGGCACCTGCCTTTCCTGTTGATGTACAGACAGTTCCTCATGTCCTTATGAGTCATATCCTGCATAGAAATCTGCGGAGAGATCACTCCCGCATCCGGCTCATTCATGAAATCCCATAAGGGAGAGGTCCCATACTGCTGTAAAGCGGACAGTGCCGCAGGGATAAAGCAGGGAACCTCTGTCTGCATGAGGAAATTATATCATCGTCACCGTTGGACGAGGATAGCATACGGTAAATGCGCAAGGAAAACGGATAATTATCGAGAGATTCTACACATCTTATTTATAGCAGGATAAAGGACTGGCGTCGGAACCGACGCTCTGCCCAATCACTTCTGCCCGCAGTGCGGGCAGTTGACGGGGTTTTCGGCGCAGGCGATTGTGTCGCCTTTTGAGAGAACTTTTGGAGCGGCTGGCGTCTTTGTTCCCGCAAGCGCAGGCGTTTCAATGAAAACAAGCGTGCCTTACAGCAGATTGGAGGGAATGATGAGCAAAAATGAAAACAGGCTGAACTTCCGCATGACGGATGAAACAGCCGCCAAAATAGAGCGGTGGTATCGGGAAGATAACTGCCGCAGCAAAAATGAGTTCATCGAAAAGGCGGTGAACTGCTACGCGGATATGCTCGCCGCAGGCCAAAGCACCACGCTGCCCCGTGCGGTGCAGTCTGCCATCGACAATCGACTGAAGCTCTTCGAGGATCGCATCGCGTCGCTGCTCTACAAGCAGGCGGTGGAGATGGACATGGCAATGTCCATCCTGCTGCAAAGTCTCAACGTGAGCGAGGAAGTGCTTCGGCAGGAGCGGGCCAAGAGCATCGCCGCCGTCAAGCGCACCAACGGTCAGCTGCGGTTAGAGCAGAAGCTCCGTGAGCTGGAGAGTGAAGCATGGCAAGGCTGATCGTCAAAAGCCCGTACATCAAGTGCGGCGGTGAAAAAAGTGCCGGAGGTTATCTGAAGTACATCGCAACGCGGGAGCGGGTAGAGATCATCCCGGATGACCGTCCGCCCACACGGAAACAAGAGCAGCTCATCCAAAAGCTGGTGAAAGACTTCCCAGACACGAAAGAACTGCTGGAGTACGAGGACTATCTCTCACACCCGACAAAAGCAACTGCGTCCGCGCTCATCACACTGGCGCTGGAATCGAATTGGGATCGGGTACAGGGCATGGAAGGTTACGCCAAGTACATCGCTCTGCGTCCGAGAGCGGAGCGGCTGGGGGAACACGGTCTCTTCGGTGACGATGATGCCGTTGACCTCGCCGCCGTCACGGACGAATTGGATCACTACACCGGCAACGTGTGGACGCACATCATCTCCCTCCACCGGGAGGACGCGGCGCGGCTTGGGTATGACCATGCGGGCGCGTGGCGCACACTCCTGCGCACCCACCGCAACGACATCGCGACGGCGATGGAGATCCCGCCGGAGGACTTCCGCTGGTACGCGGCCTTCCACGATGAGGGCAATCATCCCCACGTCCACATGATGGCGTGGTCAGCAAAGCCGAATCGGGCGTACCTGTCCAAAGATGGGATACGCCAAATCAAGTCCACGCTGACCAACCAAATTTTCCGACAGGAACTGCTCCATGTCTACGAGCAGAAAAGCAAATCCCGCGACGAACTGGTGGCGAAAGCACGGAAAGCCATGCTGGAATTGGCGAAGGCCATGCGGGAGATGACCTGCATCCACCCAGAGGCGGAGCAGATGATCTGGAATCTGTCGCGGCAGCTCGGTCAAGTCGGCGGCAAGAAAACCTACGGCTATCTGCCAAAGCCCATGAAAAAGCTGGTGGATGAGATCGTCGATCAGATGGCGCGTCTGCCCACCGTGGATGCGTGCTACCAAACATGGTGGGAGTTGCAATGTCAGGTGGAGGATTACTATTCCGAGGGGAAAAAACGTCTGCGTCCACCGCTGTCTCAGCAAAAGGAATTTCGCCAGATCAAGAACGCGGTCATTCGTGAGGCGGAGCATATTCGCATGAACAAATTTCCCTTTGAGGACGAGGAAATGCAGGATGACGGCGAGCAGATCAGTACCTACGGCATGAGCTATGAATGTCAGGATCTGCAAAGCATAGCGAATGATGACAGTTTCCCTCTGGAGAAACAGGATGAAGCGGCGGAGCAGTTGGAGCAGCTTGCGGATGCAGGCGATGCTCATGCCCAGTACATCATCGGCACGGCGTACCGTGACGGTGGGCTGCTGATACCGGACATAGCTAAAGCACAAAAGCTGTTGGAACGCGCGGCCGAGCAGGACTTGGACGCGGCGCAATACGCATTGGGCAAGTTGTATCTCTCCAATGATGCTGACGTTCACGATCCCGCCAAGGGCATCTACTGGATGAAACGCTCGGCTGACAGTGGCAACGATTTCGCCGCCTACCGGTTGGGCAAGGAATATCTCAGCGGCAAAAATGTGTCAAAAGACACTTCGACTGCGGCGGAATACCTGCGGCAGGCCGCGGATAACGGCAGTGCCTACGCACAGTACCTGTTGGGCAAGCTGACCCTCATGGGCGAGGGCGTTCCCAAGGACCCGGACGCCGCCTACGAATGGTTTGCGGCGGCGCGGGATAACGGCCACGCCTACGCGGAATTTTTCATAAAACGCATGGAGCGCGGCGAACAGGAGTCGCCATCTGTCCTGTTGTCAGCCACCCGGCTGCTCTACCACATGGGCAATATCTTTCGGGACAACGCCCCGGCCCCCGTTGCCACCGGTGTCCAAATCGACCGCAAGCGGCTGGCGCAGCTGCGGCAAAAGCGCGTCGCCCTCGGTCACAAGCCGGATGACCATGAGTTGGAGCAGCAACAGGGATTTTCAATGAAATTCCATATGTAAAGTGGGCCGAGGTGTTCAGTTTTTGCGCCGCAATAGTCAAAGAAACATTTTGGAAAACAGTAGCTTTGTGCGCCGGGTTGTGGTATGTGTTGTGGTTACCAAAAGGAGGTGCCGCAATGTATGACTACATGAAAGCCCTGCAAAAGCGTTTCGACCGTCAGGAACACAGTGAATTGGACAAGCAGGTCGAATACGCCCAAGCGGAACTGCGGCGGGACATGGACGCCGCGGGGCGCAGAAAGCTGCTCCGCCTGTTGGACGCACAAAACACATTGCTGGTTGAATCCAAGCTGATGAGCTTCACGGCGGGCTTCAAGCTGGCGTGGGGCATGGCGAAAGAGCTGGAGGCAGACGGGCTCTATTCCTTCGAGCGGGAGGAAAAAGAACGCATCTGCCATCCGGCGGAACAGGAGGACTAAATGGCGAAAAAACGTGCAAATGGCGAAGGCAACATTCGGAAACGCTCAGACGGGCGTTGGGAGGGGCGCTACACAGCAGGCTATCACTCCGAGACAGGAAAGCGCATCATCAAAAATGTGCTGGGTAAGACGCAGGCGGAATGCAAGGCGAAACTCAGTGCCGCAATGGAGGCTACCAGAGGAATCGATGTCAGCCGCGCTGATGAGTACACGGTAGCAACTTGGCTGCGTAGCTGGTATGAGATCTACGCAAAACCGAATATCCGCATCTCAACAGCAAACCGCTATCAACTGATGGTCGAGCAATACACGATTCCCCGCATCGGCAGCATCAAACTCACCAAACTGACCTCGCGCGATTTACAAAAGCTCTACAAGGATCTGATGGAAAACGGTCGCATCGACCGCAAGAGCGGTCACGGCAATCCAGGACTCAGCAGCACGACCGTGTGAAGCCTTCACCTGATGCTGCACAACGCTTTCGAGCGGGCGATCAAGGAGCGCTTGATTCCGCGCAATCCGACCGAGGACTGCATCGCGCCGAAGGTTCAGAAAATCGAAATGCAGATTCTTCCACCGGAGCATATCAAGGATTATCTGGATGCCGCCGACAGGCGAGGACTGCTCCCCATGTTCTATCTGGAGCTGGTCAGCGGACTGCGTAAGGGCGAGATCACGGCGCTTCTCTGGAGCGACCTCGACATCCAAAACAAAACCATCTCCGTCAGCAAACAGTATGTAAAGAATCCCAATGGTGAACTGACGCTCTCCCGTCCCAAAACGGAGACTTCGGTCAGAAAAGTCAGTATTCCACAGGAGGCTGTCGATCTGCTGATAGCGGAACATGGCAAGCATCCTGAGAATCCCTACATGTTCCCCTCGCCGGCAACCGGCGAGATGTACTACCCAGATTCCGTCGTAAATCTGCACAAGAAGATCCTGAAGGATGCTGGGCTGCCGCACATCAGATTTCATGATCTCCGACATACCTTCGCAACGCTGGCACTGCAAAATGGCGTGGACGTCAAAACCGTCAGCAGTATGCTCGGCCACTATGACGCCGGATTCACTCTCCGCACCTACACCCACGCTACGAGGCAGAAGCAGGACGAAGCCGCACAAACGATGGGCAGCTTCATGGCGCAGGTCATGTAAGCAGAAAAAAAGCGCAAAAATACCGGAGAGAAGGCAAAGCCTCCTCTCTGGTGCTCTTTGGCTCTTTCCGCACATTTCGTTGTGTGGGTCACGGTGTGGGTCAGACAGTTGACTCACATTTTGACCCACACATTTTTCAGCGTTTTTGCAACAAAAAGCATCGAAAACCGAAGTTTTCGATGCTTTTTTGGAGCTGCTGGGCAGATTCGAACTGCCGACCTCATCCTTACC
>UMBI01031181.1_pt1 | contig 18639 bp, 10 predicted proteins | sample 1963911 | NCBI WGS metagenome assembly UMBI01 (sample SAMEA4835936, study PRJEB28245) | human gut metagenome | biome: gut microbiome; material: fecal sample | place: Denmark | collected 2008
AGATATTCGACTGAAACAGCGGACCCCGTCGGGGTTCGGGATTATAATGATGTAACAACTTGATAAATCAAGTTGTTACATTTTTGTATAAGATAATAGGTAACGAGAAAGCAACGGTTTATTTTCAACTTCTTGCACTCAAATACTGTATTTCAAATAACCTATCACAAAATACGAAAAATTTTGGGGATAGGCAAATTAGACAACGTATCGAAAAAAGCATGTTTTTTATACGACATTTGTTGTAAAAAATCTCAATATTACTAATGAAAGTTAAGAATGGTCACTCTATTTATAGTACCATTAAAAAAGTCTAACTAATATTGTAACAAAGGTAACGCATTACCCGGTGTAACTTCTCAACAAGAAGAGTGGAGATTTCGAAGCCTCGACCGGAATCGGATTGGCAATAGACGTATACTGAAATTGAGTAAAGACCAACCGGATTTTGACATTTGTCCGCAGAAGCTTCGATTTGAGTCGCGACGCTTACAAGGGTTTTCTCTGGTAACCTGTTTTATCGTCGTATCAAGTAGGATGATCAGTGGCGTGTGAGTAGGTTGAGAGACGATTGAAAGGTAAGGTTATGAAACATATCACTATAACTTTATAGGTAGAATCAAGAGTATCCTGTTCTATCCTTTGAAATCATCGGTTGAGAGATGTTTTAGACAAGACGATAAATTAGCTTTTGTCCAAGTTTCTATAGTCCGAACTGTAAAGAATTCAGCTTCGTTTGTTTTGTTAAAGTAGGAATTTTTAGAATACAGAATTGCATGCCTGAATATCTGTCCGGAAGAAATCACTCGTCATCCTTATTCAAGGAATAAAGTAATGCTTCAGTAAATTTCGTGCGATCCTTCTTGCATTCCAAGACACGGCATTTAACATCGGTTGGATTACCGAATTTAATATGTAATGTGTCCTCAAAAACTCGAACGACCAAATTGAACAGAGCTGCCGAACTATCTGCCAGAGCGAAAGGTGGTAAAGCCATCCGATCGAGTTTGCAAAGTATCTTCGAAACACTGATTGCCGAATACTCTTTCGACCAATAAAGCGGCAATGAAATCGGAACTTTATCCATGATAAAATGTTCTTGCAAAGTTCGCAATTTGATCTGTGTATAACTTAGTATTCGTCAAGCTGTCTTTTTATCCGTTGGATCACATAGAGTTGCAATAATTGGAGTGAAATCGTGGAAATGTAGATCTAATTTTTCTGCAGTAGGGATATCCCTGTAGATATTTTGATTAGTATTTGAAAAAATGGAATCTTTGTCAATATTTCCACATATGCATTTAATTCATAAGCATTCGATAAATTGTATCTTTTTGACAGAATTTGTCATGTTTGCAGCATATCAGTAGATAAAAAGGTCACTTAAGATACGTTTATGCCGTGGAATTTTCATCACTTGTTAAAGGTATCTTCTGAGGTTTCTATTGCTCAATTCATTTTGAGGCATTCTGGCAAAAATATCTTCATCCATAGTTTCAGCACTTGTGGTCTTGCGGCCTTTCGAAAAAGCCATAAATCATATATCCATCACTTTAGTCCCCTCCTAGTAGTCTTCCAGAAGTTTTTTGTCAGACGACCGTTACGGGAACTTGTATATGGTGGGAAAAAGATTTTCTGGCACAGCATTGCAATTCACCACATGTAATTCTTTACAGCACAGAGTTTCTTATCGTCAATAACAGGCCCTATACTTTCTGCCTGAATTTCATCCCGCAAACAGCCACAACGATTTAAGTTATACATAGTGGCAAGTCTGGCGTTGAGCGTCAAAATGATGAGCGAGACTACCGGTTTCTGGTATTTTTAATCACCCAGTAAGAAGCAGTTTGGTAGAGATACTTGTTGGGATAATGTTGGTGGTCACGATCTAAACCAGAGATAGAACGCTTGTAATACAGTGCTGTATTACAAGCGTTCTATCTCTGGAAAGTAATCAATTTAGTATTGAAGCTATTCGGAGATCAGCTCTAAATTGATATTGCTGGAATATAAATCACCCTTACGCATAAGTATAAAGCTGATTACCTGCCATTTTTTTATAGTTTTTTGACAGTTTAAACGACATTTCGAATTTTCTATCTATTTTCGACCATCAACATCATATCTTTTGTGGGTTTAATTAAATGAATTCGCCTTTGGGAAAGACTCGCAATTCCTAATGCTTACATCGGATACGGTAATATTGATGTGAATTGAACCCGAATTCTCGTAGACTCGCAGTCAGACTTATCCCAGTATTTTACTGGAGGGCCCTATCAATGCTCTTTTATTTAGCATACTTTTTTGTTCAATGGGAAGTTGAAATTGCGAGTGGAAATATTGGGTTCATTCAGATACTTACAAATCACAAAAGTTATAAAAGATAAAAAACAATATGATATGGGAAAGCTTGTAATTTATACAGAAAAATCAAACATAGAAATTATTTTATTCCGTGTTTCTGCAATATTCGAATAATTTGTGGCTGAACTTTCTTCAGCATCCGTTCGAACCCGAGGTCCGTGGGGTGTACGCCGTCGACGGTCGCCTCGTGGTCGTCTCCCAGCTCCATGCCGGGATTGATGAACCAGATGTTTTTGTCCGTTTCGAGGATTTTCTCCATCCCTTTCCGGGCAGCTTCCCGCTTAGCGTCTTCGAAAGCCCGTTTTTTCAGGTCGAAGTTTCCGCTTTCGCGCACCTCCGTCTGGAGGAAGATCAACGGCGTCGTGGGATGGCTTTCGCGGATGCGCCGGACGAACCCTTCCAGCCGCTCGTCGATCTGTTGGGCCGACGGGTTCGAAAAGGTGTCGAACAGAAAGGCGTCGGCCCGGGTCTCCGCGGCGATGCGCGCGAAGAATGTATCGAGCTTGCATTGCCCGCTGGCCCCGAGGTTGATGAACCCGAATCCCAGGGTGCGGCCCAGGCGTGCGGCGTAGGCCATTCCCGGACGGCTAGCCGAAGTGCCGTGCGTGATGCTCGACCCGATCACCACAATCCGGTGGCGGAAGGGGTCGGGAGCGGCTTCCAACAGCGCACCTTCGTCGGTTCCGATTTCGAGGGCGGCGATCTCGTCGTGCAGCGGGAGGTAGAGCAGGCACTCCTTCATCGTCGTATCCATGTGTTCGACGACGGGGGCTTCGTGCTGCGTTCCGGATTTGCTCGGCACACCGACTCCGGCGAAGACCCATTTGCCGTCGCGGCGAATGTAGAGGTCGAGCCCGCGCTGGGCGATGAGCGTCGAATTGGCTCCGGGGAGTTGGTTGACGGTGGTCCACCGGGCGCGGATGTTGCGGCTGTCGGTGCGGAACACCACGGCCAGCCCCGTGGAGTAGCGGTAATATCGCGTGACTGTCGGGGTCAGCTCGGGATAACGGGCTACGTCTATGCGCTGAAACGCCGGGCCGCCCGGCTGGGCTTTGTTGACGATCGTGAGACTTGCCGCATCCGTGTATTTTACCGGAGCGTTTTCTGCGGCGGCCATTGCCGGCATCAGCAGGCAAAGGAGCAGGTATGTCAGTCTTTTCATGCTTCTGTCTTTTGTTTTCGGTTCATCAGCGGCAGCAGGAAGGAGATGACGGACGCCGCGATCCAGAACAGGGCGACGGGTCCGAAATCGTAATGCTTCGCACCGTCCGTGGCGACGGTGATGTGCGAGTCGATGAGCCATCCGGACGCCACGTCCTGAATGCCCGCGGCGATGTAGGAGGCGATTCCCACGACCCCGAGCGCGGCTCCCGTGGCCTTGCGGGGTACGATATCCACGGCCATCAGTCCTCCGAGGAAGCAGATCAGCACGCCGATTGCTATTCCGAAGAGCACCATCGAGAGAACGTTCACCCACATGGCATTTCCTCCGTAGAGGAACAGGACCAGCGCCAGGGAGTTCAGTATGCCGAACAGCAGGGCGGGAATCTTTCGGTCACCCTTGAACAGCTTGTCCGAGAACCACCCGGAGAGCACGGTTCCGAGAATTCCCAGCAGTGCGTTTATCGAGACTACGGAAATCGCCTCTACATCCGAGAATCCCTTGGCCTCCTGGAGGAACAACACTCCCCATCCGTTTATGGCATATCGGGATATGTACATGAATGCGCTTGCCGCCGCCAGCACCCATACGGCCGGGGTGCGGAGCACTTGTTTTTGAATCTCCCGAACGGATTTGTCCGCTCCCGGCGCTGGTTTCTCGTGGGCCAGGGCCTCTACGGGCGGCAGTCCTTTGGATTCGGGGGTGTCGTGAAGCCAGCACAGGACGATGACAACGCCTATTGCACCTGCAAGTGCCGATCCGAAGAACCCGGCCTGCCAGCCTGCGAATGTCACGATGGAACCCACGAAGAGGAACGAGAAGAACTCCCCGAGGTTATGGCTTGCGGAGAAGAATCCGTAGTAGGTTCCCCGTTCCCGGAGGGGATACCACCGCGAGAGGGATATGATGGCCGGGGGCGCTCCCATGGACTGCGCCCATCCGTTCAGTCCCCACATGACGGCGAATGCCGCGAATATCACGGCCGTGGGAACTACGGAATGCGCCAGCCCCAGCAGTCCCATCAGGGCGTTTGCGGCAGCCGAGACGATGAGTCCCGTGGCCATGAAGCGTTTGATGTTGCAGTAGTCGGCGATGAATCCGTTTACGAACTTTCCGACGGCATAGGCGAAGAGCAGGGCCGATCCGATGACGCCCAGCTGGGACGCGTCGAGGGATCCGCTGTCGAGAATGGGCTTCTTCATGACGTTGAGACTCGTGCGGCAGACGTAGTAGAGGCTGTATCCGAGCGTCGCGGCGACGAACGCTTGCAGGCGCAGACGTCGGTAGTACTTCGAGCGGGCGTCGTCGTCCATCTCGCGCCCGGGGGCGGGAGGGCTGATGCGGTAGAAGTCGGTGATGCGGCTCATGGGGTCAGTCGTGCAGTCCGCGTGCGCGGAGGTAGGAGATCAGCAGTTCGGGACGGTCGGTCTGGATCATGGTGGCGCCCATATCGACGAGTTTGCCGTAGACGGCCGCCGGGTCGCCTTCGAAGGCCGCATCGTCGCAGAGACCTCCGCAGAGCGACGGCCACAGGGAGTTCACCCAGAGTTTCGAGCCGCCGGCCACCACTTTTTTCATGCAGGCTTCGACTGCGGGGGTGTATTCCGACCAGCAAACCTCGTAGGCAAGGGGTACGGTGTCCGTGCCGAGGTATTCGGCGAAGAGCGCCTGCCCTTTGGGTTTGAGGATGTCGATGATGGGCATGTACATCATGTTGTGCTCGTAGCGGGAGAACTTCGCGGCGACGTCTGCGACGGGGCTTTTGCCTTTGATGAGGAGCTGTCCGGTGACCCCGAGTTCCTCGGAGAGGCGCTGCACGAGGTCATAGTACTGGTAGCCCTTGTCGATATTGACCACGATGCGGTCCTTGCAGAGCTCCAGCGCTTCACGAAGCGTCGGCATGCGGTGCGACGTGGCCACGCCGTGGCCCGATTTGAGGAAACACCGTTGGATGGAGTCGTAGGGGATTTCGGCGATGAGACCTTTGCCCGTCGTCGTGCGGTTCAGCGTCCGGTCGTGGCAGACCACCAGCACGCTGTCGGAGGTCAGCGCAAGGTCGATCTCAACGATGTCGGCCCCCATGCCGATCACCGACTCGATGGCCGCCAGGGAGTTCTCGGGCCAGTTGCGCCAGTCGCCCCGGTGGCAGGCGACAAGCACCTTTTTCGAGGCGGGGTTGTGAATCTCCGAAACGACCCGTTCGGCACGGGTGCCGGGGGCGGATTCGGTGTGTGAACAGGAGGTTTGTAAAAGCAGCAGTCCTGAAAGAAGAATAAGCAGTTTTTTCATGGATTGTTTGGATTGAAGGCAATAATAATGTTAAATATATAGTAAGAAAAATCGTGTATTCGCGTGGACATACACGATTTTCTGTTGGAATCCGCTTCGTGTTACCAGTTCATCACGCGGACTTTATAGACATCCAGGTCGGGAACTTTGATCGTTCGTGTCTCTGTCGAGGCGTTCTTGTCCGTGGAGTAGCGGATGGTCTGTGTCGACCAGCTTTGCGAGCCCTCGGGGTTGGTGGAATCCGTGTACCACAGTTCGCCCGTCTCGTCGTTGTAGTTAATCGATTTGATAGCTGTCGATGCGCTGAAGAGCATCATTTCGGTAAACCGGTTGGCGCCGATGTCGTAGAGATAGGCCCGGCGTCCGCCGATGCAGAGCGTGTTCGAATTGACGTAGCTCATGTCGTGCAGACCTCCCTGGGGCGTCTGTACGGTCTTTTCCAGTTCGAGCGACGGGGCTGCCGTCTCCCAGTCTTTGAGTTTGTAGATCTGGAGGCTCTGGCCGCCGATCGCATAGAGGCGCTGGGTCGTTTCGTTCCACACGACGCCGTGCGCCGAGCCGAGCGCCGACTGGTAGAGAATCCGGTTGGGCTGCGAGATGTCGTAAAGTTGTATAGAGTTATTCCCAGAACTTTCGCCTCCGGAACAAGCCACGACGATGCGGTTGCCGGGCAGCAGTTCCGCCGAGTGGGCGTTGGGAGTCGCCGTAGTGTGGAACAGCACCTCCTTCGTGGCGATGTCGAGCAGCACGCACCAGTTGTAGGAGCTGGTGCACAGGAGTTTCTTGCCGTTGTCCACCGGCTTGCAGTCGTCGAGGTGGTTGCAGCGGCTCTTGTCCAGCCCGAGCACGGCGGCGGCTTCGGTCGCGTCCCAGCTCCATGTGACCGCATCCTTGTAGGTGGTTTCGTTGGCCAGCCCGGCGTCGATCATGTAGACCATGTTGTCGCCGCAGAAGACCAGTTCGGTCACGAAACTCGAACGGGCGTCGTCGGTGTCGTGCTTGCCCCCGGCCTCCAGGGTCACGGGCTCCGTCTTCCCGACCGAGAACGAATTACCGTCGGTGTCGGTGAGGGTCACGGTGTAGCCCTGCGACAGGGCCACGGGGGCGATCATTACGGGTATCAGCTGCGTCTCTTTCGAACAGTCGAGGGGTGCGGGCAGCGTCACGGTGATCGTCTGAGCCGATGCCGATGCCGACCAGTCGTCGATGCCGATCGTGAGCTCTCCGGCGATCCCTTCGCCGCCGTTGGCCTTTACGACCGCCTTGCTGACCGAGTAGTTGCCCTTTTTAACGCTGACGTACATCGTGCAGAAGAGATTCGTGAGCTCCATGCTGCAACCCTCGTAGGTGTTGAGCCGCGCCGTGGCCTTGCCGGCGAGAATCGGGGCGACGGAACCCGTCTGCGCCGTGGGAACGACGGTTTTCAGCGTGCCGTTCTCACAGCGGAGATCGGCGTCCGAGGGCCAGAAAGCGACGACCGTCGAAGCGGCGTGCTGCGGCGCGCTGAGCGTGAAGAGAAAGAGCGATTTTTGCGATCCCGGCTGGATCGGCGCCGCATAGACGGCCTCCGGGACGCTTTGGTCTGCGGCGAACAGTCCGGCCTTGTCGTTTCTGCCCCAGGTGGGCAGCGTTGTCGCTCCCTTGTCGTTGTAGTATTTCGACAGCGTCAGGGTGGTTTTCGAAGAGAGTTCCCGGGGCGAGTCGTCGTCGTTCGAGCAGCCCGCGACGAGGAGTCCCGTTCCGGCGCAGAGCAGCAGAACCCGGAACAGGCGGAGTTTTAAGCTATTCATAATTTCAAATCTTTTGTGTCGCATTTTTATTGAGATCTTAAAATAAAACGAAACAAGTTCTTACCGGATAATGATCCGAGATATAAGGAGCACCATAATTTTCTTTCAGAGTTTGGAAAATGCTTGCCACGCATCCGTTATCATAAAAGATATGGTCAAGTTTACGGGTTCCAGATGTTTTGTAGCCGTTGTATGTGGCTTCCTGATCTGTGACAGGAGCAGTCGCACGGGCATCTTTCATTACTTGGTGCAACGGATTGAAACAACTCTCATCGGTATCCGAATTGAAATCAGCAGTAAGAAATACCGGAAGTTGTTCTGAGTTGACCTCCTCTATTTTATTTATAATTAATTTGATAGATTCTTTTCGAGCCACAGTGCCGGAGTTGTCGAGATGCGTGTTGAAAAAATAGAACCGCTTGCCGGTTGTTTTTTGTCTGAATAACGCCCATGTACAACTTCGGTTGTAATTGGCATCCCAACCCTTCGAGGGTATGTTAGGCGTTTCTGACAGCCAAAAAGTTCCTTTATCCAGCATTTCGACTATTGATGTCTGGAAAAAGATGGCCATACACTCTTCAGAGGCATATGTTTCCGTTTTGGGAGGTGCTTCACCGGTATCGCGTCCTAATCCGTACCAAGCATATTCCGGGCACTGTTTTGCCAAATAAGTGATTTGATGGGGTTGTGCTTCTTGTAAACCCATTATGGTCGGCTGTTGCCTGTTTATCATCGTTATGACGGCTTGTTTACGATTCTTCCAGATGTTGTCTCCATCGGAGGGGTTGTCGACACGGATGTTGAAAGAGATGGTTTCGATGACATAAGGCGAACGGGCCTCGTCAGCATCAGCCTTGCCGCCGGCTGTCAGCGTGATTGGCTTGTCCGATGAAACAGTATATGAAATCCCGTTAATGTCATAGATGGTCACGGAGTATCCTTGCGACAGGGTTACAGGCGCGAGCATAACCGGGATCAGTTTGATCTCAGCCGAGCAGTCCAGCGGTGTGGAAAACTTTACGGTAACACTCTTTTCCGATGCGCAAATAACACCGTCCTTAAGCCTGATTGAAGTTTCTCCGGCGATGGCTTCCCCGCCGTTGGCCTGTATAACGGCTTTGGCAATTGCATGGCTTCCCCAAACAGGTATATACATGGTGTTGAACAGGTGTTTCAACTCCATGTGCAACCCTTCGTAAGAGTCGATGCGACCTGTTGTTTGTCCGATCAGAAGTGGAGCGACGGTTCCTGTCTGCGTTGTGGGTATCGTCGTTTTCAATATGTCGTCCTCATATATGAGATTCGCATCGGCTGGGTAGAAAGCCACTAATGTTGCATTGCTATGTTTCGGGGCCTTGAAATTGAGCAGAAAAAGCGATTTCGGCGATTGTGTCTGAATTGGGGAGATGTTGATCTTCTGCAAAAAGTTGTCCCTGATGACGAAAATGCCGGCCTTATCGTCTTTTGTCCATGGATGAAGCGTTGTTTCTCCTTCGTTGTTGTAATATTCTGACTGGGTCAGGGTGATTTTTGCGGCTAATTCGATGTATTCCGAGGAATCGTTATCGGAGCAGCCCGCCATGAAATATGCGGTCATTCCGAATCCTATTCCGAACCATATTGATTTTCGAATTTTATTCAATGAAAAGCGTTTCATTGTTCAACGTTTTTTATTTTATTAAGAATGACTTTGCTGCAGGTTTTCATGACGTTTCCGGAGGTAAGGTTTCCTGCGGCGTGCCGGCCTGCTCCCCGCAGGCGGCTCCCGAAAGAGCCGCTGCGAGGATCAGCAGTTTGTTGATTGTTCGTATCATCGGTTATCGTTGGATTAAGTATTCGTTTTCATGTCCCAGTACGACCTGTTCGGCGACGCTGCGCAGGTAGGCGGCCTTCGATGCCTCGATGCCGCAGTCGGCGGGCGAGCTGCCGAACGCCTCCCCGTAGAGCACGAGGTAGTTGACGCAGGCTTTCAGGTAGGCGCCGTAGACCGACTGGTGCTTATTGTCGGTGTGGTAGAGGTTGATGCCCGAAGAGCCTTCGCGCACGATACGGAACGCTTCGCCGATCGGCGATATCCACGTTCCGGCGGCTTTTGCCATGGCACGTGCACCCTTGGCATTGTAGTTTTCGAAAGTCGCGAAGTCGGTGAATCCGCCGTAGCTGCTGGCCGAGAAGGTCCAGGTCTGTTCGAGAATGACTTTGCAGGAGGCCGATTTCGCCCGAATTTTGTCCGCCAATGCCGTGCAGTTGGCAGCTATTGACGCCGTGCCGTCGCGTCCGTAGGTCGCGGGATTCTGGCTCTGGTCCTGAATGAAGGCGTAGTCGTAGCCTCCGATGTCGATGGCGTCGGTCGAGAACGACAGCCCCAACTGCTGTCCGAAATTCTGCGAACCCTTGAAATGCCCCTTGACATTGAGATAGTGGCCTTCGTTCCAGGCGATCTCTTTGAGCATCCACGCCGGGTTGCTGTAATAGGAGAACGAGTTGCCGAGGCAGAGCACCTTTTTCGTGTCGCCCGGGACCGCCGTGCCGAGGTTCTGGACATAAGAGCCCGAGAACCCGAATTGGGGTAATTGACTTGCTGAGTCGTCAGCCGAAATGTCTTGTGTACCACCCGTGCAGGTGTAAGGACCCACAGCGCGGCAGCGGATCTGCACCGCACCCTCGACGGGATCGGTGAAACGGATGGTCTGCATGATGCTGGCGTGCTGGTAGTTGGTTCCTGTGGCCACGCCCGAGCACTTGTAGGAATAACGGATCGAGGGGTCCTCGGGTGCGGTGAGCAGGTCCTCTTCGACGCTCTTCCAGACACCTCCGTCGAGATACTCCACGATGAAGTATTTGGGCGAATTGGCTTCGCCGGCCATCGTGGCGTCGAACTCTACGGCCGTACCGGCTTCGAGTCGCCTTACGGGCAGGGTGTAGAGCCAGTAGTCACCTTCGACCATTGTCGAGACGGAGGGACGGTATGAATTGACCGTGCGGGTGAATTCACGCCCGACGTTGGCCTCGCCGCGTACGACGGATATACAACCCGAACTGCCCGAGGTCGACGGAAGCATGTTCGAAGCGCTCCACGAGGAGTTGTACTGTCCGACAGTCGATGCCGAGAAGATCCACTGGCTCGGGAAGGCCGGGCCTGCCATCAAATCAGTGTCGAGCTTGCCTCCGGCCTCCAAGGTCACCGGTTCTGTTTTTTTGATTAAAGCTATATCTTCGCCTTTGGAATCGTAGATGGTCACAGTATACCCTTGCAAGAGTGTCGCAGGGGCGATCATAACGGGTATCAGTTGTGTTTCCTGTGAACAATCCATGGGGGTGGGCAGTGTTACAGTGATCGTCTGTTCTGATGCTGATGTTGACCAGTCATCGATGTCAACGGTGAATTCCCCTGCAATTGCTTCGCCGCCGTTGGCCTTTATGACCACTTTGCTGACTGAATAGTGGCCTTTCTTGGCGCTGATATACATCGTGCAGAAAAGGTTTTTCAGTTCCATACTGCAACCCTCGTAGGCATTGAGTTGTGCTGTGGCCTTGCCGACGAGAATCGGGGTGACAAAACCCGTTTGCATCGTAGGGATGACAGTTTTTAACGTGCCGTTTTCACAGCGGAGATTGGCATCCGAGGGCCAAAATGCGACGACCGTCGAAATTGCATGTTGCGGTGCGTCGAGCGTGAAGAGAAAGAGCGATTTTTGTGATCCCGACTGGATCGGTGCTGTATAGACGGCTTCCGGAGCGTTTTGGTCCGTAACAAACAGTCCGGCCCTGTTATTCCTCTCCCAGGCGGGCACCGTTATTGTTCCTTGCTCATTGTAGTATTCCGTTAGCGTTAAATTGGTTTTCGAAGCGAGTTCGCGGGACGAATCGTCGTTGTCATTAGAACAACCCACGGCGAGTAATCCTATTCCTGTGCAGAAAAGTAGCAAGCCTCGGAGCAAATAGAATTTTATTATGTTATTCATATTTGTGGCATTTGATTGGGTTATTTTTTCATTTTGCCGAGAATAACCTCTTTGTAGGCTTTTACGACATTTTCGGGCGTAGCGTTCACCCCGGCGCGGACTTCGTGCATGAAAACTCCCTTGTAGCCGGAAGCCTGTAGGCGGCGGAGGAAATCAGGCCAGTCGATGACGCCTTCGCCCGGCAGCCAGTGACGTTCGTCCTTGCGGTCGTAGTCCGAAGCGTGGATCGTGCCGATGCGGTTGCCGACGGCCTCGAAGAAGTGCGCATGCTCCTCTTTGAGCAGGTGGTTCGAATCGAAGCAGACCATGACTTCGGGGTAGTCGGCGATGAGCCGCATAAGCTCGCCCGAGTCGCGGCCCAGGCACGTGCGGGGCAGGTTCTCGATGCAGAGCACCGCGCCGATCTCTTTGGCGGACAGCGCGAGGCGACCGATGGAGTTGGCCGAGTTCTGCAGGCGGATCTCCCGTTCTTCGTCGGCGATCGGCTCCGAACTGGGATGGAGCACGAGCCGCTGCGGGCCGAAGATCGACGCGAGGCGGATCATCCGCTCCATAAGCGCGACGTTCTGTTCGCGCAGCGCCGGATCGGGTACCGAGATGTCGAGCTGGCGGCTGAACGGCAGGTGGCAGGACCAGACTTTCAGTCCGGCTTCTTCGAGCAGCGCCTTGACGCGGTAGGCCCGGGTGTAACATTCGTTCTCGGGAGCGTTGCGCCAGAAATAGTTGAAGACAACCTCCACGTGGTCGATGCCCGCGGCTTTGATCTGCGCGAGTTTTTCGGGCTCAGGGACCTTCACCATGCCGAGCGATACGCCCAGGGGGTATTCGGCCCGGACGGATCCAGCAGTCAGCAGAAAGGTTATCGTTATGAGCAGTAGTTTCTTCATTGTTTTATTTTGGCTGGTGAAAGGAGACGCCGGGGATTCCCGGCGTCTCTTGATTCAATTATTTGACGCAGCACGATCCACAAATGTCGCCGCCATGGGTACTCCAGCTCGATGCGCGTTCGCCGCCGACGTATTTGCCGACGAAAACGCCGTTCTTGCTTGAGCCGCCGATGAAAGCCGAATAAATGACTCCGTCGAGATAGTTGTTGCCGCCCATCTGCTTCTGGTTGTTGTCGCCGCTCTCGTAGGTCCAAGAATCAACCACGTTGCCGCTGGCATCGAAGATGTAGGTCGTGTTAGAGGTCTGTCCCGAAGTGATGTAGAAGCGGTTTTCGCTGTCGACGCACGGGTGGGAGTAATTGAAGGCGTTGGCGAGGGAGCTGCCGGTGTGGACGTACTCCCAGTTGACGGCCGAAAGGTCGCCCTTCACGTTGTAGACCGAACCGTTTTTCGAACCGGCGAAGACCGAACCGTTGGGGGCCACAACGGGCTCATAAAGGAGGTTGGGATTGTCTTTCTCTACTACCAACGATTTTATCGCTTCATGTGTTTTTATGTTAACGGCCCCTATATAACCATTTCTGCCACCAAAATAAGCAAGGGTTTTGTCGCTGTTGACGGCAAATCCGGTGATGTCGGACATTTCGCAGCCAAGGGTAACCTTGGCGATTTGTTCGCCGGTTTCAATATTGACGAAGAAAGCGTCGGTTTGCGTTCCGATCAGCAGCTCGCTGCCGTTAACCAGCAGGCCCCTTCCGGCATCTCCTGCTGAAAACTGCCATTTCTTTTGTCCCGATGCAGCGTCTATGGCGAAGGCTTTACCCAAAGCATCACAAATGTAAACCACTGTTCCGTTAGCATTGACGGCCGGGGCGGCGCTCTTCATTGAACCGGCTTCGGAGAAGATCCACTTCAACTCGCCTTCCGGCGTGATGGCATAGAACTGTCCAGCGCTTGTCGTGCCGTAGTAAATGTCGCCTGTCACGGGATTCACGGTGAGCATGTTGTAGCTTCCTGATTTGGAGGTTGGTAGGTAACGCCACTTCTCATTGCCTGTCACGACGTCGAAGGCGTAGAGGGCGGAGACTTTGTTGAAGGTGATGATGTAGACGGTCTTTCCGTCGGGCGAGAACACCGGACAAGTGCCTTTGAATCCGTTGTAGTTCGAGCCGTCCTGCGCCCAGTCGGTGCTGTAGATGACGTATTCGCGGATTTCGACCTCGAGGGTCCACGAGCGGGCGTTGCCGTCGATCGTGGCGTTCAGCTTCACGGTCTGTGTGCCGACCGTGCCCAGTCCGTATTTCACGACGGTTCCCTCCTTCACGACGTCGCCCGGGAAGGTCCACTTCACGTCGGTGGCCGTCGGGTAGTCTTCGGTGTTGAACGAGAACGTGATCGGCTGGTTCTTGGCCGCCTTGTCGCGGTCGAGGATGTAGGGGATCGCCAGGGTCGGCATCGCTTTCGCGGTGGCCGGTTCCGAGGCGCCCTTTTCGTAGTTGGCCGTCAGCGAGAAGTAATAGTTCTTGTCGTTGATCAGCTTGTCAAGCGTCACGCTCGTCGCGTCCTTGTCGAGCGTCTGTTGCTCGACGTTGTCGGGTGTGTCCTCGTTGTAGTAGGAGAGCGTGTAGGAGAGCACCGTCGTCGCGGGCTTGGTCCACGCGAGGCTCACGAACGAGTCGCCCGCATCGACCGTGAGGTCGGTGACCGGGAACCGCGTCGTGGCGGGTCTGCCGACGGCGGCGACGTAGTTCGAGACGAGTTTTCCGTAGACCGCCTGCACGTAGAAGGTGTACTGCGTGTCGTTGACGAGTCCGCCGACCGTGCAGTTCATCTCGCCGCCCGTGCGCAGGGTGACCGTTTCCGAATCGGCATCGGTGTAGTAGACGATGAAGTCCGTCGGGTTCCAGCCTTCGGGCAGGCTCCAGGAGAGCAGTACCTCCTCGTCGCCCGGCGTGGCGGTGAGATCGGTGACCTGGTGGCGGGCCGCTCCGGCTTCGGGGATATCCTCACTCCAGCATGCGGTGAGGCCCGCGGCGATGAACGATATCAGCAAAAGGTTGATTATCTTTTTCATGCTTGTTCTGACTTAAGTGGTTGGTTAATTGAAACCGGGATTCTGCCAGAGAATCGACGGGTTGTTCACGATTTCGATCTGGTTTTGCGGGATCGGGAAGATCAGGTTGTGCGAATCGAGTGAGTAGCCCATTTCGCGGAAATAGTCGACGGCCAGCCCCAGCCGCACGAGGTCGAACCAGCGGTGGCCTTCGAGGGCGAACTCACGGCCCCGTTCAGCGGCCAGCTCGCGGCGGAACTCCGCTAGGCTTTTGACCTCGTCGGTCGTCAGTTCGTCGAGCCCGGCCCGCGTGCGGGTCTTATTGAGCCATTCCAGCGCGTCGCCCAGGCTGCCTCCCGATTCGGCCAGCGCCTCGGCGTACATCAGCACCACGTCGGCATAGCGCAGGTGCGGGAAATCGTTGCCCACCTGCGTTGTGTAGGTTGCGTCGTAGGTGTCGTACCATTTGGTCATGGCGAAGAGATTGTCTTTAATCTTGGTGTAGGAGCTGATCAGCGGTAGACGGTTGTCCTTCTCGCTGTCGTAGATCGCCTTGAAGGTTGGTGTGGGGTTGTTGATGTCTGCCAACACATCTGTGTTGGCGCTGTACCAGTAACCGTGGCCGTTGTCGTTGGTCTTGTTGTAGTAGAGCGCGAAGATGATCTCCCGGTTCATTTTGTTACCCACGTCGAAAACCTTTTTCGTCGTCGATTCCAGTCCGTAGGAGGTGTTCTTCATCGCCTCTTCGAGGGCCGTCTTGGCCTCGGCGGGCTTGCCGAACGTGAGGTAGACCTTCGCCAGCAGCGTGTAGGCCGCGATGTTCGCCACACGGGCCTTTTCCGGACCCGGTGTCGGCGGCAACAGCCGGGCCGCCTCGGCAAGGTCTTCGGTCAGCAGCGTGTACATCTCCTCCTCTGTGCAGCGGGGGATGAGTTTGGCAGCTGCTGGGGTTACCACAGTGCGGGTGATGGGCACCACGCCGAAGACGCGGTAGAGGTTGAAATACCACCACGACCGCAGGAACAGACATTCGCCGCGATATTTGTCGTAGTTGGCGATCTTGGCTCCGGTCATGTGGTCGAGTACGTCGTTGCAGCGATAGATGCCGTTGTACCAGGCATTCCAGATGTCGTTCAGGATGCCGTTGTTAGCTGTCTCAGCGAAATGGTCGATGTCGTAGCGGTTCTGCGTCGATACAGCCATCGATTCAAGGACGTTTTCGTCTCCGCGGTAGCCGATCTCCGTGAGGTGGAAGCTCATCTGGGTTTTGAGTTTGGCATAGCACGCCACGACTCCTTGGTTGAAGTCGTCGTCGGTCTTGTAGAAGTTGCCTTCGGTGATGTTGTTGCTCGGGTACTGTTCGAAGAAACTTTCGCCGCACGAGCCCAGACCCAGTACGAGGAGTCCCAGCGCAAGGAAATATTTCGGTTTCATAGTCATCGTCATTTTTGATTACAGGTTAAAGTTCACACCGACGCTGAACGTGCGCGACAGCGGATAGGAGCAGTAGTCCTCGCCCGGACGCAGGGCGTCCGTCGAGCGTTTGTTGACCTCGGGGTTGTAGCCCGAATAGTCGGTCCACGTGAAGAGGTTCGTGCCCTGCACGTAGATGCGCAGCTTCGAGATGCCGGCCTTGCGGGTCCAGCGGTCGGGGAAGGTGTATCCCAGCGAAAGGTTTTGCAGGCGCAGGTAGGAGCCGTCTTCGAGGTGGAACGTCGAGGTACAGGCGCCGTTGTTGCCGCTCGATTTGCGGGTCGCGCGGTTCAGTTCGCCGTAGGGATAGCGTTGCAGCGACTCCTTCATCATGTTCGACGAAGCCTCCATGTTGAGCAGGTAGCGGCGTTCGAGGTTCAGGATTTCGTTGCCGTAGACGCCCTGGAAGTTGGCCGCCAGGTCGAAGCCCTTGTACGAGAGGTTAACCGAGAAGCCGTAGTAGAAATCGGGCATGTAGTTGCCTACGATCACGCGGTCGGCGTCCTTTTCGAGAATGCCGTTGCCGTTGGCGTCGACGAAGCGGAAGTCGCCGATCGTCGTGGTGTCGAAATGGGGATAGGAGTCCAGCTCCTCCTGGTTGTGGAAGATGCCGTCCTGCACAAGCAGGTAGTAACAGCCGACGGGCTGGCCTACGCGCGTGAGGTAGTAACCGCCGGCGTAGGAGGATTCTTTGATGATGTCGGCGTTCTCATCGCCGAGGCTCAGCACCTTGTTGCGGTTGAGCGACCAGTTGGCGGCAAAGGCGTAGGAAAAGTCGCCGAAGCTGCGCCGCGAGGTGAGCGCCAGCTCGATACCTTTATTCTGCATTGAACCGATGTTGACGTTCGACGAGGTGAGGCCCGATACTGATGAGACGGGAACGTCGAACAGCATGTCGGTCGTCTTCGAATAGTAGTAGTCGGCGGTGAATCCGAGGGTGCCGCGCCACAGGCTGACATCCAGACCAACGTTGTACTGCGTGTTCTTCTCCCAGCCCAGGTCGTTGTTAGCGATCTGCGTGGGATAGACCTGCGAAGTGAGTCCGTTGCCGAGATCGATGTTCGTCGAGCCGTAGAGCGCCAGGTATTCAGAATTGCCGATTTGAGCGTTACCGGTCTGTCCCACGCTGGCGCGGATTTTCAGGTCGTCGACCCATTTCACATCGCGCAGGAAGCTCTCGTCGCTCATGCGCCATCCCACGGAGGCCGCCGGGAAATAACCCCACCGGGTGTTGGGGGCGAAGCGCGACGAACCGTCGCCGCGGATCGAGGCCGAAACCATGTAACGGCCCTTGTAGGAGTACTGCGCACGCACGAGCCACGAGGCGAAGGTGTAGGCGTACTTGTTGTTGTAGGTCTCCGTCAGGTCGATGGTCTTGCCCTTCGTGGTGCGGATCTTGTCGTCGCCGGCCGTGCCGGTGCCCACGATCTGCGAGGTCTGGATGCCCTGCTTCTCGGCTTCGTAGACCGCCACGGCGTTGACCGAATGATCGCCGAAGGTGCGGTTGAAGGAAAGTTGGTTGGAGATCGTCCAGTGGAAATAGGAGTTCATGTTGTTCTGCGCTTTGGGGGCTGACAGATCGTCGTAATATTTATGGCCGCGCAGGGGGATGTACGAGGGGCGGTAGTAGTTGCGGATGTAGGAGTAGTAGTCGCCGCCGGCCGTGAATTTGTATTCCAGCCCTTTGATGAACTCATAGGAGACGTAGGCGTTGCCCAGAATGTTGATCTTCTCGCGCACGTCGTCGATTTCGAGCGCCAGCGCCACGGGGTTGAGCACCTCGTTGGTCTGGGTGTCCCAGCTGTTGACGCGCAGGAATCCGTTCATGTCCCAGTTGTAGGAGCCATCGGTGTTGTAGACCGGGAAGACCGGAGGCGCCATCAGTGCCGAGGCGATTACACCATCGTCGCCGTACTGCGTGTCAGAGGAGATGTAGTTGGTCTTCGAGTAGGAGGGCGAGAAGCTGACGCCGTATTTCAGCCGGTTGCGCTTGCCGTCGATGTTGGCCCGCAGGCTGTAACGTTCGAAATCCGACCCGATGATCGTTCCCTCGCGGTAGAGGTAGTTGGCGCCGATGTAGTAACCCAGCGTCTTGGTGCGGCCCGAGACCGATACAGAGTGCTTGGTCGAATAGGCCGTGCGGAAGATGGCGTCCTGCCAGTCGGTGTCGGTCATCGTGCCGGTCTTGTCCTGCAGGTAGGCCGTGATGAGCGGGTCAACGCGGTGGTAGGTCTGGGGACGGTCCTCGTAGGGGTCGTCGATCGAACCCGTCGGAACGTTGAACAGGTAGGCGCCGTCGCGGGCCTCTTTGAAGATTTTGGCGAATTCATAGGCATTGAGCATGTCGATCGTCTTCGAGACGCTCGAGACGCTGAACTGGCCGTCATAGCTCACGACGGGGCGTTCGCCCTCGCCGCGTTTGGTCGTGATGAGGATGACGCCGCACGAGCCGCGCGAACCGTAGATCGCCGCCGCCGAGGCATCTTTGAGCACTTCGAGGCTCTCGATGTCGCTGCTTTCGAGGTTCGAGAAGGCCCGGGCGTCGCACGGAACGCCGTCGATGACGTAGAGCGGGTCGTTGCCCGACGTGGCCGACTGGATGCCGCGGATGCGGATCGAAACGTTGCCGTCGGGCTGGCCGCCCAGGGTGAGCACC
>UMBI01044329.1_pt1 | contig 18144 bp, 18 predicted proteins | sample 1963911 | NCBI WGS metagenome assembly UMBI01 (sample SAMEA4835936, study PRJEB28245) | human gut metagenome | biome: gut microbiome; material: fecal sample | place: Denmark | collected 2008
CGTCTGAATATCTTCATTAAAAACACTCGAAAGTTCCTGGTACAGCATAATACAGAAATTTATGAAAATAATAAATAGCTATTTTTTTGCAAAAAAAACGCCAAAACATTTGTAATATCAAAAATTATCCATATCTTTGCACCGCATTTAAGAAATGCAACAACATGGTGACTGTAGTTCAGTTGGTTAGAGCGTCAGATTGTGGTTCTGAATGTCGAGGGTTCGAGTCCCTTCAGTCACCCAAAAGAAAGAGGAATTTCAGTGATGATTTTCCTCTTTTTTGCTATATATCAAGCTTTTGGGGGGATTAATCCAAAAAGATGTCGTAAAGAACCACATTACAAGTAACGTTTTAAACCTACAAGTAAATAGAATTTGTTTACCCATTGTTTACCCTAAGATTATGGCAACATTTAAAGCAATCATCAAAAAAGAAAAAATGCGTTCCGATAAGACATGGAATGTTCTTATCAGGTTAACACATGAGAGAAAGATAAGATATATCTCCACTACCATGTATGTCACCAAGAAAGATATTACCTCCGGCTTCAAAATAAAGAATCAGCAAATAATCGATAGATGTGAAGAGTTAATCAAAATTTATCGGGAGAAAATATACAAACTGAATCTAGAATTGAATGCCATAGACATAGACACCATAGCCGAATATCTTAAATCATCCAAGGATGACAAAAGCGGCATTGATTTTATTTTATTCGCAAAAAAGTGGTGCGCTTCACATCCTGAGATAAAGGGTATGAAGAATTACACAACAGCTTTAAACTCATTTTGTACTTTCTTTGGAAGAGAATCTATTCTTTGTAACGAAATAACAGTTCAGAAACTAAAGGAATTTGAAGAATACCTGTCTGAAAAGAAACGGGCACAATCACTATACCCCAGCGTCATCCTGCGTCTATTTACAGAGGCAAGGGAGTATTATAATGACGAAGACAATGACATTATAAGAATTAAGCAGAATCTTTCAAAATATAAGCCAAAACAACAGAATGTAGCAGAGAAAAGAGCTTTACCGGAAGAAACTATAAAAACTATATTTACTCTCCCTTACGATAACAAAAAGATTAAGGGATATACCAGTAGGCATGACTTGGCGAAAGATTGTTTTATATTATCATTCTGCCTAATGGGAATGAACTCTGCCGACCTATATAATGCAACTGAGTTTGACGGGGAATACATAACTTATTACCGTACCAAGACCAAAGACAGAAGAAATGACAATGCCAAAATGATTGTTCGCGTACATCCAATTATACAGCCACTCGTAAATAAATACAAAGGCAAAGAACGCGTATTCAACTTTTACGAGCGTTTTTCTTCTATGGCAGACCTCAATCGAGCCATCAATATAGGGCTAAAAGAGGTTGGATACAAAATAGGCATAGACAATCTTCAATTCTATGCAGCCCGGCATTCTATGGCTACGATAGCAATAAATAAGGCTGGTATAAACAAGTATATTGTCAACGAAATGCTTTGCCATACAGACTCGTCCATGAAAGTTACAGACCTCTATATACAGAAAGATTTTACGCCTATTAATGAAGCCAATTTCAAACTTATCGAATATGTGTTCGGAAAGAAATAGTATTGCTTTCTGTAGTTGGGCAACTACGGGGATTTACATTTTAGAGGGGGCGACTATTCAGCCGTCCCTTCTACAAATCAGCGTATAATTGCTTGTACTGAAACTTCATTAAATTGATATTCTTTATTTTCAGACATATCTATTTTGTTTGTAAGCAAAGATAAAAGATAGACAAAAAAAGTAGCCTATAAGCTACCTTTTTTGTTCATTTTCTAATTTTACCTTCATACCAGCCTACGGGGAAGATTCCCGCTTCTGTCCTTTTAAATTCAACCTTCACCTTTTTACCATTAAAAGGAACTTCTACAACTTCAATTGCTCCACTATTATACATACCAGCATCAGGAAGCTTTTTTTTGCCTCATAAAGTATTCGAGGCACATCTTGTTTTTTTTTCATGAATAAAATTGTTTATATATATATAAAAAAAATCGCAATACCCCTTTTTTATAAGGATATTGCGATACTATGATACTAATACAATGGTGCAAATATAATGGTATTTTTCAGAATAACAAAATTACCATTGAAATAAATCATAACTTATTCCTGCACCTACGTACACGCCGCCCGGATAACCATACCCAGCCTGCAACCCAAATCCCCAACGCTTCTTCTTCGACTTGGTGGGAACCGGATGATAGATGTCATTCGTTTCCACTTGATAAACGGTCTTTGGGAACACCTTTATGCTATCCAGCCGTGGGTCTACATATCCGCTCACCACCGCATGATACAAGCTATCTTCATACACAACCCGTTTGCGGTGAAGCAAGGTGTCACCTATACGTACTGTGTCATTCGGCAATATCTGCCAAAAGACCGCTATCGGTGCGGAGATAAGAACCGTGTCAAGTTTGACAACCGTCTGTATCTTCGTCTCGGTACGGATTTCTGCCGGCAAAGGCTCGTGCGGACGAAACCACGCCGCCACACAAGCGATTGCCAGCAATACAACTAATAGCCACGGCAATGCTTTCATGGCTCGAACCTTAAATCATTAATCCGATTCATCCACCCCCGTTTAAATTTGTTGTTTGCTGGCCGCTTGCAACAAATATCCTCAATGAAGTCAAACCGGGCTATCTTAATCATGTCGAACAGTTCACGCGGGTTCCTGGCATTTACTGCTGCAATGGTTTTAGGACCTACAATACCATCTACAGAAACACCAAGCAACCGCTGCGGTATCTTTATCCCATGCGCACCGGATGCCCATACCCAATCAACAAGAATATTCGCCACAGACTGATTCTTTATCAAATCAGCTTTCCATCTGTCCCAATAATGCGGCTTAAGTACCCGGCTAACAACATCTTCACGGGTAAGCAGGTGCAAATCGTCCACATCTATATCACCGTCACCGTCTTTGTCGTAACCACACGACTTCCATGTTCCGATAGTTACCCCCATATTGGTCGCTCCGCCAAGGTCTACGGGGTCATCCACGAAACCGCCCTCCCACTTCAGGATAAACGGTGCAAATTCATTCACATTTGCCATTCTTATTTTCCTCCTTTACTTTTGGTCTTAATAAAAATCATTCTACATTTGCAGAAGCCTTTGTTTAAACTTTAAGTTTGTGCTAAAAAGGGAAGGGAGCTGTTGCGAAACACCTTCCTTCCCGTGAATTAATAATCGCTCGGTGGCTTCCGCCCGCTACATCCCCGGACATCACACCGCCTTGCTTCCAGCTTTATCTTCTCTATCTCCAGTGTAGCGTTCTTTTCGGTCAGCTCGCGGATACGCTGGCGGTCTTCATTCTTCTCGGCATAAAGCTGGTCTATCTTGGAATCAAGTTCCACTACCCTGTGTTCCTTTTTCTCGTACAGTTCCTTCCATTCAGCAGCATACGAGGTGATATTGTCAGCTTCCGCCTTTCTCGCTTCCGCAGCCGCCTTGCGCTTCTTGCTGTCATAGAACATGAACACACCGAAAAGAGGAAGCAGGATAGTAGTAACTATCCCGCCGGTGATGTTGAACAGTTCATTCAGTTCCTCCATCATACCTTCATCCCCGTTACATGTTCATCACTCCACCCCTTGGCATGCCAACCGAGAAGAATGCCGGCAATAAACGCTCCCGTTGACACAATGCTTGCCCAAAACGGTACATACTGGTAATAAGCCAGCAGACCTACAATCACGGCCATCATAATAGCCAAAACAATCAGTTTCTTTTTCATCTACGAACTTTTTTAATTAAACAAAAAAGCCCACGAACGCATCCTGTTAAAGACACATTCATGGGCGTTAACCAATAAAACATGACAAATATACTCATTTACAATCACTTTTCAGCGAAAGTAAACAAGAAAATTATGAGTAGGGAATATCTTGCCAGGAAAGGGTTGCCAAACTATGGCAGTAGAATATCAGTAGAACCTATAAAATCTACCCACATTCTACCACACGGCTAAAATCAGGTATCTTTTTATTCCTTTATAATCGTAAAATTATATACATTTATATCTGGCATACCATATATTTAAACCAATGTCGTGGGAGAACTAATATGGAAAAAATTACGTGTTATAAACTCTTTTGCATTACACTATTCCCATTCAGCCCAATGGGACGGAATAAGTCTTAATATCACTGGAAACCATAATTTCTACAACGTAGGGATTCGATTGGCTACCTACTCTAATGGAGTGCCTTCTGACGGAATAGTCGGAGAGTTTTATTCCATACCATCCAAATTTACTGACATCAAAGTGCTTTATAAAAATTGGGATGTTTACGTAGTATTTACCATTGCAAAAGGGCAATCCGTTGATTTAAAATACGATTGCCGCACCCAATGCGATATAATTGAAGATATTGGTTTTATTGACGATAGCTTCACGGAGATAAAACCTATTGCACAATAGTGCAATCTGCCAGTCCGGTAATTTCATCATCTTGTGTAGCCATATCGTACATTGAATCTCTAACTATCAGTTCTCTGACAATAGTTCTATCGCCTAATGACTTGTCCGAAGTCAAGTATATGGATATTCTATGGTCAGTTTCGTATTTCATTTTTAGGTATGTATCGCTATTGGGTTGTCCATATAGGTATTTGACATATACTTTTGTAGAATCTTGTAATTCCATAGTATTACCAGCAATGTAAACGCAAAAATCACTTAATGGTTCACCTGTGGATATACATGATACTCTGATAGCAAAAGGAGCCCATTGGGAAGATGATGAACGGTATAGTAATACGCTACGTTTGCCTTCTGATTTTATCTTTGTTGTTGCAAACTTGGAATTACTTAATCCGTCTTTCTCAGGAGTTACAACCGGTATCAGTTCTCCCACGTCAATTTACGGATGTGGGAGAACTAATCAACAAATACACTCCTCTAAAATCATGGGCCGAGTTGGATAATTTGAAATGGGATAATGCTCCAAAAGGGAATGTTTACACAATATCTTGGCTGCCTGATTATGACTCGGAACAACATCCGGCTAATGTCGGTTGTGTTGAAGTTGTGAGAATGGGTGGCGGTGTTACAGCTCAAATATTATATGCAGACAATTTTAAAATGTATATTCGTACATTTTTAGGTAAAGAAGATGCGAGATGGACTGCGTGGACCCAGGTTTAAAATATAGGCTTAGCAGAAACCTTCCCTGTTAAGCCTATTACTTCGTTAAGAAACAACCAAATCTTTTAATGCTGAAATATCGAGCGTGTCGAGTGCTATGATGTCGGTATTTTCATTTTCAAGACAACAGTGTTGCTTGAATAGTCTGTATCCGCCCATCTTTCTGCCTTCTGCTTCCACCAGATAAATGTGAATAGACTTATCCGGTTTCTGTTCCCATTTAAGTTGAAGGCTTTTAGGGAGATTTCCATACAAAGACTTGGCAATACATCGTCCTTCACTGTTCGATTTGTTTGAGCCATGAATAATTAAAACGGCATCTCCATCAGCGATTCCCGTCCCGGAAATCATTAATAAGAACATAAAAGTATTCCAATCAGCAGGTAAAGAATGATGCAATTCTATATAGGTTTTGTTGCGGATATAGAGCGTAGAAGGTGCTGTCTGTTTGCTGAGTAAACCGTTTTGAGTGGCATTCGCAATCGGTATCAGTTCTCCCACAACTTGCGCCAGGTCCTCTTTACTGATTAAAATCGGATTGCCGTCCTTATCCAAAGCACGTACATAATTTATCTCTTTTTTCTGGGGAAGTGCGCTTTCGACTTCCTTCATTGTTTTTATAGCTCCCATACTACTATGATTTTTAAATTGAACATTATTTTAATCTTTTCTGAACACCACATCCTGAATCTTCCAGTTCCAGGTCTTGTCGTCCTTCTTTCCGCTATTATGGAAATTCAAGGCTGACTTAATGATGTTCTCCTTCAAATCGTTTTTCTTGAACTCGACTTCCGCCTTCTGCGGAAATTCCTTTACCTGCGCGGTATCTACTGAGATCACCAGCGCAACCAATAATGTGTCTAACATAATCCTTTTTATTACATTAATAATCGAATACCAATCTCCTTAATACGCTGCCGACCGCTATGCCGGCAGCATCCGCAAGTATGTCCAGCCAGTCCCATCCCGAACCGACCTTACAGTTCTTCCTATACATCCAGTCAGCGGCTTCTTTCGTCACGCCTGCCGTAACGGCACAGAGTTCACCCGCTGTCAGCGTGATGGCAAGGCATGCAAGAAAATGCAGCAGCTTGTCGTTGAGTTTTAAAAGCATATCCAACATAACCATTATCCACAGTAAAAATGAATCCAATGACTACCGTCAAAAACGAAAAAGCAGGATATTTGATTGATTGAAGAAGCGTTCGTTGTGCCTCTGTTATTGGCATTCATCAGGGGACCTTTTACCCAAACATTCCGGTTCAACTGGTTCTTCAAATATACAATCCGGCCCGTAACAGCCGAACTTGGAAGAAACAGGGTAGGGTCAAAACTTAGATCCGGTCCTCCATATATGATAATATCATCGGTATCACTGACCGTATAGCTCGGTGGGGCAGACATCATGCTGCTGCCTAAATTGCGGACATTCGCTGCTAATCCGGAAACCCGTAATCTGCTTATTCTGACCGATTCACCGCTCCTGGCATTCAAATCTACATTACCCAATGCTTCTATCGCGCAAGTATCATATCCGGCCTGGGCCATCACTCTTACACCGGTTGAATGGTCACCGTAGGCATCCAAACTAAGTGCCGTAATCCCATCTCCACGAATGCGGCACATTGCCCCGGACGAGACATTCACTTCAAAAAATTTCCCGCCATCCTTGCCTATCCTCAATGTCGCGGTCGGATTTTCCTTTTCGTTTTCAAGTCCTCTGTTGGTTATCTTGAATGCACCGATATAACCTTCGGTTGCGGTAACACTGCCTGTAAACTCCCCGTCTGCGCCATCCAGATGCTTCACCCGCAGATTATCCACGTCGATAAGGTCTGCGTCTATCTTCCTGGCAAGCAAAAGCTGCGTGCCCAATAGCGGGTATTCCTGGATGGATTTCCAGGAAGTAGTGTCCGGGTTCTGGGCCACATCGTCGAACGGGTGCATCTCGCTGTTTCCTGCCACCGGATTCATCCACATGAATACAAACCCCTTCTCCTTATCCAGGAAATACTCCCCGTTCTTATACTTGAACGGCAGCGGTTTCCAGTCACCATCGACCGGGAAGGGGGACGGGTTCTGCCGCACAATACTTATCCGTTTCTGCGCAAGAAGGGTCTCGCGGGCACTATCACGGTACGCTTCCACGATAATAGAATCCGCATTGCCCCACTTGTCAGACGGAAGGTAGTATTCCCATTCGGACGATGCACCGGGGGAATCCGCCGTACCGAGGTCCTTGCCGGACGACTGGACATGCAGCCGCCAGAATGCATCCAGCAGGGCCGCATCAGCCCCGCTGCGGTGCAGGGCTTTCTGCTTCAGCGGCACCATCTGTACATTGTTACAGTCCACAGAGATGGCAGCCGGCTGGCACTCGATGTCAACGTATTCCACCGGGTCAGGCTCACGTACCGCCACGACACTCAAAAACGCTGTCACCATCATAGCTCAATAGGATTAGTGTTCGTTGCGATTACTCTGAACGTCTTGGCGCGTGCTGCATCCGTATAGGTCAGTGCGATGTCCTTTCCTTGGAACTTGTTACTGTCCTTTCCCGACAGCGTGAACGGATTGTTTTCACCGTCGAATGTGGCAAAGTCCCAGCTTGCCACCGCCACTTCCTCTCCGGACTGGCGTTTATAGGCATACGGCGTCAGCGTTCCCGTCTCTCCCGGATATATCTGCCCGTCAGAAGCAAGCCCCTTGACCTTGAATGCCGCCAGTATAGGGTCGCTAAGGTCGAACACGGTAATGAAGCCCTTGGCAATGACCTTCGCATTCTGCACAGCTTCACAGCTTACCACCAGCGAACCGTCAATATCATTCGCGGCAATGTTCTGGGTTCCCTGAGTTCCGAGGTTGGCCTCTCCCGATGGCAGTTGCTTCTTCCATTGGAGCGTAATGTTCCCCAAATCGTTGATAAGGTCTCCGCCGCTGTACAGCGATGCCTTCAACGTCAGCACTTCGGACGGATTGATTATCTGCGTACCCTTGTCTGAAGTGATGAATAACTCATACTGTTTACCCGATGATTCCTGGATAACAACATCCGTCGCAAGCTCGTTGAATGCGACCGTATGCCCGCCAATTTCAACTTCCCCGGAAACAGTTATACGGTCATTGTCATATCCGGAAATGGGTACGAGGTTCTTCATGACGCGAAGTCCGGTCATGGGATAGGACTGCGAGTCCACACTTACATTGTATCCGGTTACGCGTTTGAACATGCCGACAAACTGTTCCGTAGTACACAGCCCATCCTCCCCGAATGCAAGTTCGGTACCGTTGTACTTGAAAACAAGCCTGGAAGGGATGAGGATGCGCCCGCTGCTCACGTCACGTAACACGACAATGACAATAGGGCGTTTGTCCTCCGCCAACGCTTCAAAGTCCGGCGTATACTTGTCACTTCCCTTTGTCCATGCCTGGATAAGCGGACCATTGTCCACGCGTACATACCCGTTGACGGTTGTTCCGTTGCTCACCGCCACGATAGCCAGTGAAGCGGTCACTTGATTCTGGTTCATCGTCTGCCTCCTTTCCTTTTTCCGTCAATCTTTGCCCCGGCCGGCTGTTCCGAACCGGTCACGCTACCATCACCCTCTTCCGACGCCCCGCTGTCGCTGTCCGGATTCGGCTCCTGGCTGAAACCGGGGTCTATTTCCTCTTCCTCTTCGGGTGTCACACTGAAACCGGGGTCGATGTCCTCTGAACCCTGCATCGCTTCCTGCTGTTTCTCTATCAGTTCCTTCAACTCACGTGCCGAACCGATGATGTCGATGTCAAGAAGAGTACCCACATTCCGCATCTCACTGATAGGAATGTACACCCTGCCATCCGGAAGGGTATTCATTATCCCAAAGAATTTGCCTTCGAGCTTTGCCTTTTCTACAATTACGTACATATTGATTAAAGTTTAAAGTTATTACTATTCATATACCGGACCCGTGGCAATGAATACCGTCTGTCCGTCAATCTGTGAGGAGATAACGGCACCTTCCTCATCTCCCATCAGGGACTCACCGATGAGAAGCCCCACTTCCGCCCGCACATGGAAGATATGTCCTGCCGGAAAACCCTTGTCCGCCGGAATGAACTCCAACGTCCGCCCACCGGTTGCCAGCACCTTCTCCGGCTCGCCCGGCTTCGCACTCTGGCCTTTCCATGTGATGCGGAAAAGGTCATCGTACTCTGTACCGTACTCGCGGCGGTTGTCGAAGATGCGTATTTCATAGGCGCTCGGCTGCTTCATATCATCGGAAAGGGTAAAACCCTTTGTCTGGATAATTTCGCAATTGAGGGAAGCTGCCATCTCCGTCTTTACCTCAATTACCACTTCCAGCCGCCCGTCAGTAGGAGCCTGTGGTCTGCTGCCCGCATATTCACAGGCGCGGCAACGGAAACTTGCACCAGTGACATACTTCGCCTGATACATCAACTTGCGGGTGTACACTCCGTTCCCGTCATGGCAGACGATGCCGGGGTCGTCCGGTGTAACCGGGCGGTATGCTCCGTCTTCAAGAATGTCCCAGAAGTATGCGGCGTATTCATCATCCACCGGTTCAGTGCCCGTATAGAGCTGCGGTTCTATCTCTCTGTCCCAATAGCCGGAACGGTCGGTCAGGCGAAGCGGGTCGGTCACCATCACGGAATCACCCTTCAGGCGCAACGAATACGCCTTGTTGTCATAAAGATGCGTATAGGACTTCACGCTCCGTTCACAGCGGACCTCGCGGTTCGTGCGCGGATCCGTGAATATCGCGATGCCGAAATACTCCACCGGCTTCTCCGGCGGAATGTTCTTCCGGATGGTAAGCGCATATTTGGGCACACCGCCGCTACCGTCGGAAATGCTGTAATACTCACCCTCGACGATGCGGTTGGCCGACTTGTCACGGGGCGCACCCTCGAACCACTCCACCCCCGTGAGTTCCATTTCACCGAATACCGTCTTCTCGTCGAATGCCGATACCTTCGGCACGATGACCAGCGGTGTCAGGGTCCGATCGGGGCTGTATTCCCGCAGTTCCTTGTCATACGTCTGCACGGGACTGCCCGACAATACTATTATCTCTCCCTGAAGGGAAAGGGGGTCAACGTAAATACGGCCCCACTGCTTGTTACTCTTTAATCCCATATACCTATAAATTCTTATACGATGTCAAATCCTAAATTCATATCCACTTTCTCCAACCTGCCATTTACCGGAAAGAACACCCGGCAGGTGAATATCACGGACTTGCTGACAAAACCGAAATCCGAACCGACCCCGTGCTGGTTCCCGTTGTCGATATGGATGGCAAGCCTGTTGCCGTCCACATACTCAGGCGTCCAGAGGTTATCCGCCGGAACATTGCCACTGTTGCGGAACCACTCCACTTCGGTAGCATCGTCCGCCATCACATCATCCGTTATGTCAATTGTACCATAGAAAACGCGCCCGGAAATCACCTCATCCACACCTCCTATGACGAATGCCTCCCCACCTGAAATGGAGAGCTGGAGCGAATACCTGCTGTCGCCCTCAAGGAGTCCCCATGACGGGGAGTTCCATTTCGGTTCGTCGGTTGTCTTGTCCTTCAGACAGCCCCACTTGCAGCCAAGGTGGTAGACCGTATGCTGTTCCAGCAGGGTATATTCGCTGCCGGAAGGTTTCGACAGTTCGTGCTGTACAAACCGGTAAGGAGCGCCGCTCTGGGCCGTTTCCAGCGACCAGGCACCCCGGTCTACCTTGTTGGGAATGACATCGCCGTTGTGGTCGAGTTGGTAGAATTTCTCGGCAATGACCGTCTGTGCCATGACGCCTGTCTCATTCTCGGAAATCGGCAGCTTTTCAAGTGCCTTGGTACGGGGAAATCTGCCGATACTGATTGAGTAGTTGTAGTCCTCCAGTATTGGCTTATACACGTTGGACAAAAACATGATGCGCCCCTCACGCGAAGAAATCATCCACGACTGTGCCCGACCGTTAAAGCCGCCTGCTTCAGGCAGCGTACTGTTACCCCTGCGGGTTACGTTGTAGCCGGCCAACGGCGGATAGTTCGTGCCTCCAGGCACTTCGCTGTCCGGATAGAGCACGACCGTTATGCTGTTCTCCTGCGCATTGGTGGTAAGAATACGCATCCAGCTTGTATAATAGTCGGAACCGCCCGTTAGTAATGTATTAATGATGGAAAAGCAGACATCATTCTCCTGGAACTTCATGAAGTCGAAGTCCGTACGTTTCTCTATTTTCAGACGGTAGGTATTTTCTCCCAAATCCTCCACGGATTTTATCTTACCAATCTCGGTAAAGGAGTAGTCAGACTCCATTCCTTGAATCTGGTTTATTATCAAGTCAAGCACTGACAGTGAACCGCGGACTTCCAACCGTTCTACCTGTGCCCGGCCATCAGGAAATATCCCTGCACCCTTGCCGGCAATCATACTGTCTACGAATTCGCCAAACTCACCGCCTGCGAGGAGTTTCAAAAGATATTCAGTCTTATCGGACTTGTCTTTCCTTAAGAAAGAGACCAGAGACCTGCGTGCCGAGAATACATTACTGTCGGAAGGGGCTGTCGTATCGTTCGTCCTGATTATATAGACCCCGTTTCCGCCGCCGGTATATGTCTGCCCCTTGTAGGTCAGGGAATCAATCTTGTCTTCCATATCCCCGATACGGGAATAGGGCATACTCTCGCCGATTATGTATGCAGGGCTGTCCCAAGGCTTGTCAAGGTTGAACTCCCAGCCGAGTATGCGGCTGTCGCGCCCGTTCTCAAAAAAAGCCCTGTTTACAAGGAACACTTTCTGTCCGAACTCATAGAAGCGTCTCAGCCGGTCGTTATACACCCATTCGGAATCAAGGGTCGTGTTATATGTACCGTCATCCCTTTTGCGTCGGTCGGCATACTCCTGCGCCTTTCCCTTAAGCTCCTGTTCGGCTTCGGGGGTATATCTGTCAGACACAAGCTGGATGTTGAAACCGGAAAGGACATACTCGTCGCCGTTTTCCGGACAAAGGGTATCATCGGGAAGCATACGCCCGTAATCCTCGTTTCTCACGATTTCCCAAAGCTGTGCACCGCGCATGTCGTCTTTGGGGTCGGGATTGAAAATGACACCGAATTCCATGCCGTTAAGTTTGCCGGACTGGAACCGGATTCTCAGTTCCTGGCCTTCGATAAGATATTCCTCCTTGAACTCCAGCCCGGTATCCTTGTAGCGGTAGTAGGTGACGGTCTCTTTCGTGCCGTTCTCGTCCTTCACCTCTTCGGTGCGGGTATGCACGTCGGATAATGTGCCCGTACGCCGGGGATAGACATTTTCAAATACGACAATATCCTCTATCGCTTCCTCTTCGGACATGTCGGAATACACATCAATGTAAGGCGTGTCCGCGGGAAGCATCAGCCTGCGCTGGACTACGCCGTTGACAACCGTCTGTTCATCCACGGGACGGTAGTCTGCCGGAATATTCCGGGTAGAGCCGAACGCATAGATTCTGGTCGCATAAGTACCTTTGCTGTCGCTGCGGGTCATGGCTGACGCTTCAACCCCTAACTCGATTCTGACGGAATTACCATATTCATTTCGCCCAAAATGGATTATGTTATCCGTTATCCAGCAATCACAGTCCCATTTCTCCTTATCGGCCATGGAGAACAGGGCGTCAAGAAGGTTCATATTGTCGTACCTCATCGCAACGGCCTTGTTCTCCACTGTGGAATCTATGCTGAACTCAAACTCTTTTCCATTGTATGTATATCCGAGTGCCTTCAGGTTGCGGAGGAATACGCCGAGCTGCACGTCAAGGGGTGCGGTCAGAGACCATGAAGCCTCATGGCCGGCATGTTCGGGAGTGTACTTGAAAATCTTGTTCTTCCACTTCCAGTAATACGCGTCCATGCGCAGCTCATAGTCATATCCCCCGGTAGAAGCATTGAAGGCAGGTTTCTGCAAATCCACTATCTCATAGACCTTGGACAGCAGTCCGCCCAGGGACTCGTCAAGCACTCCCGACAAATCCACGTAGTCGCCGAGCTTGAAATACACCGGGTCGGGAACGCTGAACGGAAGGATGATATAGTCTTCCTTCATCAGGGTAAACCTGCCTTTAGCCCCGGCATTAATGGGGGTCGAAAATCTTGTCTTACCGGATATGTCTTTGATGTCTACCATAACGCATCCAAAGTTCGCAGATAAAAAAAAGAGTGCCCTATTTTGGACACTCATATACACGACAATAAATCCAATGTCGTGAATTAGGTTCTGTTTGCTGGGTTTGGCTCGTTAAACTTGGCTGAAATTTTTCCGAAAGTCTGGTCAAAACTCTGTGCATAAGCAACGCTTTTCCCAAGATAAATCAGATGATAAATCTCATTACTGTTAGCCGGAACTTGAATATCAACCACACCTTTATACAATTCTTCAAAGAAAGCTTTTTTCTTTGCTTGATAGTCGGATTGGGAATTTCCTTCAATTGTAAAAGAAAGTGTTATTTCCCGTTCATCTATTTTGGGGTCATTGATTATCACACGTTTTCCATGTTCCAACCGGGACTTATTTTCTATAAATTCTTTCATGGGTGATGATGCCCCAAGTACATCAAGAAAGCCCTCCCCCATTCTTACCCCCCATGTTGTGTAGGCGTCTTGGGTATTTATCAATAAATCTGACATAGTTTATAATTTAGATGTATTGTTTTTCACTTCTGCCATATCTTTCTGAATTTGAATGATTGGTTTTACAATAGCTCCTGTATTTTCCGAAATCTGTACCAATTCAAGATAAGATTGTGCTATCAAATCTCGCGTATCATCAGCGATATTCCTTGTTTCCGTATTTATGGAAAGTAGAGCATCTGCTTTTACTGTCAGTAGATTAAGTGATTGAGATTGAATAATATTCTGATTCTTTATCTCTTCTCCTGCAATCTGCAATGCTGTAAACCGCCCGTTCAACTCTTCGCCGGTATCTTGACTCATTGCCTGAAAGCCTTTGGATGAAGCTGACTGCGATGTTGATTCTTGCGAAATTTTATCATATCCGGTTGCTGCGGCAAGCTCGTCACGAAGCTTCATGGCTTCATCCACATAACCCATGTACTCATCCATCAGCTCCTTACGCTCATTATTATCAAGCGTACCATCATCTTTCATGGCTTCACCGAATTTGTCATACCATGTTCTCAGTTTGTCACTAAACTGTTCACCGATGGCATTTGACAGCATTGCCTGCATGAAATATTTGGATATGTCATCAGCAACATCCTCAGCACTCTTCTCCATGTCCATCAGACTGCTTACAAAACTGTCATACATGGAATCGAATGACATTCCGGTCAGACCCTCATAAAGATTATCGGTCAACTCCTCCAGTTTGCCGGCCTGCTCAATATAATCATCAAGTTTATCGGTTACACGTTCACCATAACCACCTTTCCCGGCATTCTGCATCTTTGTCCATATATCAACATTACTACGGAGTTTTTCCATCTCTTCAGGTGTCAGCTCCCATAATGAAGAAGTTCCGGTAAAATTCTTATTTATGTTCTGTTGAATCCATTTCAAGTCTTCGGCAGACCATCTCATGTAGTATTGCCAGCTCTTATGTGAATTATGGTAACCTGCCTGTTCACGGGCGATATTCAGATAATTGGAGTTCTGCTCTTTCTGGTATTCATAAGCACTTCTATACGCAGCTACGGATTTCGTTCCTTTGCTTGCCTTTATCTCATCTGTCAATGATTCGATAGAAGTCTGTAACGTCTCATTACGGTCGGTAAGACGATTAATGGAATCCTGTACCTCCTTTGCATTGCCACCGATACCGAACAATTTATTGAAACCACCGAAAGTAAGTGTGTTCCACATACTCGCACCGGCTCCAAAAACGCTTGAAAAAACATTCTTGACAAATCCGTCGAAGCCTTGTTTTTCTATTCCGTCAAGCAGAGAGAACACCGTACCAACAATACCACCTATCTTACTTCCTGCCTCAGAAAACGTATCTACAAGACCAGCAGCAAGATTCCCTATTTGAGATAGAGACATTTCAGATGAACTGCCAAGCTGGGTGACGGTATCCGTTAGTGTTATCAAACTTTTTTGGGTCTTATCCGCGCTTCTGGTTACATTCGTTTCCGCATTCTGAACATTCTTCTCGGCTTTGTTTTTCTTTTTGAGAGCAGCTTCTTTCTCGGCATCCGTACCACTTTTGAGAGATTTGTTATACTCATCCTGCGCTTGCTTAAGTTCGTCTTGAGCAATGCGCAAAGCATCCAGTTGCTCCGGCAAATCTCCAAGCAAACCGCCTTTGTCGATGATGGTACTCTGAATATTATTCAATGCTTCGTCAATCACTTTTTTCTGGTCGACAGCCATGTTCTTATACTCATCGGAGTTTTTGAAAGTCTTTAGCTGTTGTTTTACCTGTTCAAGTGATTTTTTGGAAACCTTGTTCAAATCACCGAAGATAAGTTCCCAGTTGATTTCTTGTTTGAGCTTATCCATATCCACAGAAGACAATGCTTCTTCCATTTCCTTTTGGAGAAGCTTCTTACCGCCTTCGGTAGTGGCTTTGGTCATCTTGTCGTTATACTCTTTCGTTATGGCCTCCTTTTTCTGTTGGAACGTCCCGTATTCTTTCAGATAGCGGTTCATGGCTTCGAGTTCCTCTTTGTTAACATCGGAGATTGACTTGTCACGCTTGTTTTCTGCCTGCGAATACGAAAGGGATATTTGTACAGACTGCTCCTTTGTCAGCTTGCCACCATTAGCCTTGCTCCATTCCTGTTCTTGCTTACGGATGGCATCCAGTTCTTTCTGATAGTCCAAGTCAATCTGAGCCAGCTTCTTTTCAGTACCATCCTCCATGAGGCTGATTTCATCCTGCTGGTTCTTACGGCGGAGGGAAAGAAGTTGTTCGCTTATCTTCTCTTGCTGCTTTAACTTTTTGCCGGCTTCCTTCTGTATCTTTTCCTCTTTTTCGTAGGCTTTCAGATGTTTCTCGGCTTCCTTGATTTTCTTCTTGCTTTCTTGGAAGATATTCTTGTCTTCGGAGTCAATCCCCTTGAAATCGCCTGTATTCATCTTCTTTCGCTTAACAGAATCAATCGCGTCAAGAGCGGCCTGCGCATCCTTTTTCTGCTTCTCCCAATAGGTTTTATTCTTTACCTTCTCTTCTTTCTTCCCTGTACCTGCGGATGACTCACTTTCAAGTTGCTGTAGCTTCTTGTCGTACAGCTCTCTTTCTTTCTTGAGGTTATTGAGCGTGTTCATGATGGCTTGTGTAGCTTGCCCAGCCCCTTGTCTGTTTGCCTCCTTTAATCCATTCTTATACTTCGCTATATCTCTGTCCAGCATGGTGATTTTTTTCTTCGTGCCGATACGCTCGTTTCGCAGTTCCTCTTCGTTGATTTTTTTCCTGTACTCTGCTATGTTCTTCAACAAGAATGATTCCTTGTCATATTGGGGAAGCAGTTTTTTGTATGCATCCTTTAGCGATTCAATGGCAATCTTTCTCTCATCCGTAGTCCTTTTCTCATCAGATGCAATCTTGATATACTCATTAACATTTCTGTTTCGCTCTTCTCTCGCCTGCTTTGATGCTTCCTCTGCTTTATTGAATCGTTCTGTTGCTTCTGTGCATTTATCCTGGCTATCTGCCCATTTAAGCATATAGACACTGGAAGCAAGAGCCGCCGCACCTACCAGGGCGTATGGATTCAGCATAAGCACCTTATTCAGCTTGGCTACGCTTCCCGTCATTAGGTCTGTCACCATCTTCATGGCCGTACCCCCCTTGATAGAAGCCAACCGATTGGCAGCTTGAATTTTCTCCAAGGCGATATTTGCCATGAGAGCAGTCTTGTAAGCACCATAGGTGATAATAAGCCCTTCGATAACCATTCCCACCTTTTCGTAGTTTTCTACCAAGCTTTTGGCCGCAGAAATAGCAGTATAGAAAACACCTTCACCTTTCTTACCCATTTCGTTGAGCATGGAGTCCCAGGCATCACCCAGGTTGCTGATTTGCCCCGTGAGTGATTTTGATTGTTCCTGCATCAGATTGAAGTACATACCGCCTTCTTTGGTCATGTTCTGGAAGGCTTGTTCCACCTCCTTGAAGCCAACCTTGCCTTGTGATACTAAATCTGATACTTCATCCTTGGTTACACCCATTACTTTAGCCAATTCCTCATAGATAGGAATACCACGGCCAGCGAACTGACGAATATCTACGGCATAAGCTCTTCCTTGCGTCCTGAGTGTGCCATACAGATAGGCTATGTCTCCAAGCTGAGCACCTACACCGGCCGCCACATTGCCGAGCATCACCAATTCCTTACCTACACTTTCCGCAGAGGAACCATAAGCCAGCATCTGCTTGGCCGAAGAAGCCACACCTTGCAGGTCAAAAGGAGTCTTGGCTGCAATATCAACCAGTTCAGCCATCAGCTTGTCCGCCTTCTCCTTGCTCTTGAGCATAGTACCGAAAGCTATTTCAAGCTGTTGGAATTCGCCACGTACATTCATCATCTCTGAAACGAAAGATTTCAGAGCCGCCGCACCGCCGATGGCGCCAATGACTTTTCCCCAAGACATAGCAAGGCTTTCATTGGTCTCGTTTACTTCCTCGCCATTTTCTTTGTATAGTTCGTATTCGTCACGCAGTTTCTTTACGTTAAGCCGTGCGCCAGCCTGCTGTTGGGTAAGGTCGAACAAAACCGATTTCTGCTCACTAAGTCTTGCATTGACAGACTTGACTTTGATGCCCAATCCGGTAACATCGCCATCGGCTTTCAGCGCTTCCTTGTATTTGTCTTTTAATCCTGCTAACTCATTTTTCAATTGTTGGATAGTTCCACGTTGAAATGTTATTTTTTCCGACAATCCATTCACGACCTGAGAAGCATCGAAGATTTTCCTTTTGAATCCTGTTTCCA
>UMBI01000693.1_pt1 | contig 17988 bp, 16 predicted proteins | sample 1963911 | NCBI WGS metagenome assembly UMBI01 (sample SAMEA4835936, study PRJEB28245) | human gut metagenome | biome: gut microbiome; material: fecal sample | place: Denmark | collected 2008
CACCTCCCCCTACGGGTACTCCTCCTTCCTGAAGGAGGAGAGTGGTGGATACTATCAATTATCAAATTGTTATTTTCCCAATCAACCTTACCACTAAAATTGAAGAAGAATATATATTTATAAAGCGACTCCGGTCAATCTCTTAACCGGAGTCTTACTGATTTTTACTTTGATTTGTTTTACTTTGCTTTGCTTTGATTTGCTTTGATTTGCTTTGATTTTACTCCTTTACCCCGTAAACAACAGTGTGGAGCTTATGTCTTATATCTTCGTAATCCTTTTCCGGATTCAAGTCACCGTACACCATTAAATACATCGGAAGAAAATCATCTCCGGGCTTGTAGGGCGGCTGATAATAGTCATTTTTCCACAAGGTGAATCCTTGACGCTCGTAGAAACAAATACGGCGTTTTGCCATTTCCTCTACGGGGCGTTCTACTTCCAGTACGATAGGCAATTGCAGGTGGTTGCACAAGTATTCCAACGTCCGTTTCCCGTATCCGCCGTTGCGCAGGGCGGGATTGGTGGCGAAGTGTTCTACATAGTAGAAGCGGTCGAAATCCCAGTACGTGATGAACCCAATAGGCAGGTCATCATCAAAGATGATATTATTATGAAAGTTGCCCGTCCGGTCGGTATACTCGCGTAACTCTTCCAATTGACGGTATTCTTCCGGTGGAAATGCATCAACGAGGAGTTCTTCCATAAACTTGTAATGTTGTAAATCCGATGTGCTGATCGGTTGAAGCTTAATCATAAAGGCTTGGGTTTTTAAGTTTGACAAACGTTATTTCTTTATGGCACATAAAATTCGATAATCCGGCGGATTGCGCGTTGGCAGACCGGGCAAAATTCGGGATGCTCATTGGTTTTCATGCGGCAGTTGTACGCCGGGCGATAAATACCTTTGAATGAATAACCACCTCCTTCATACACGCCTACCGGGTAATTCTTTTGTTGGGCAACCGGAGTAGGTACTGGTATGTGTGGAGGGAGCATATCTTCCCATTTGGAGGCGAAGTTCACCCGTGTTGTGATATTCTGTTCCCACGGTTCCACATCCAGCGGATAAGTGTCGGTCATCGTATCATCCTCGTAAAAATACTCGTCCGCGAGTCCACCGAAACTGTGTCCGAACTCATGGACGACCACCGGTTTGAACATGGGATGATGCGCAGTGGTCAGCGTGTAGGAATTGTAGATTCCTCCTCCGCCGTATACATCCGTGTTGGCGAGGATAATAATATGCTCATAGGGGATTCCCGCCAGCGCATTGTGGATCGATTTCACCCGGCTGGTAGTCAGATAACGTTCGGAATAGAACGTGTCGAAATGTGAGTGGACGGCAGTTTGCTTCCATTGGTCTGCACGGGGGACACTTACGCCGCTGTCGGTAGACGGGCTGGCTACGGCGACGATATTGAATTTCTGTTTCATCGACCGGAACGGTTCGTGTGAGAACAAGCTTTCGCAGGTACGTTGCGCATCCTGATAGAAAACATCCATTTCCTTTTCCGTATATCCTTCGGCGAGAATGGCAACATCAATGCAGTCTTTCTCGCTGCCGCTTTGCAACATATAACGATGCGGGGTGACGTGCGATGTGCCGCGTTTGTGGATTAAAATATCCTCGGGCGATACAATATGTTTGAAGTTTGCCATAACATCCTTACGGGGCGAATATAACGTAATTTCTACTTCTACCGTTTTCTTGGGAAAAGGCAGGAGAAACGTATTTTCGAATCCTTTGGCGGTTGTCCGGGCTTCATCGGTCGACAGCCATTCCTGAAACAGTGAAGAAAAGGATGTTTTATAAATACATTGTCCGGTGGCAACGTCTTTCACGATAATTTGCCCGTTTCCCGCCAGGGGAAGTTCGGATAAATGGTGTTGTCGTCCGGCCCAGGAAGGCAGTTGTGAGAGTTCGTCCAGATAGATCGCCTGACGGTTGGCGTCTCCGGTGAAAATGTAATCCACTCGTAATGTTTTATCTTGAAAAAAGTCCGCAAAATTTTGCGCGTAGCTTGTCAGAGTGGCAAGGAAAAAAAGCAGTGTACAGCAAAATTGTTTCATATAAATAGTATATTTATGTTTTCCACAAAGGTACAAACTATTGTTGACTTATCCGCTTTCTGCAAATAAAAGTAATAAATTATAGTATTTGTTGCCGGAAAATCGCTAACTTTGCATAAAAGATTCGTCGATTAAAACAATTTGATTCAAATATGGGACATCATCAATTAGATAGTTTAGATGAGCAGATTCTGAAGTTAATAGCCGGCAATGCGCGTATTCCTTTTCTGGAAGTAGCGAGAGCTTGTAACGTTTCCGGCGCGGCCATTCATCAGCGCATTCAGAAGCTGACTAATCTCGGTATATTAAAGGGTTCGGAATATGTGATCGACCCTGAAAAGATAGGATATGAGACTTGCGCTTATATTGGCATTTATCTGAAGGACCCCGAGTCCTTTGATTCGGTGACAAAAGCCTTGGAAGCGATTCCGGAAGTGGTAGAATGTCATTTCACCACCGGAAAATATGATATGTTTATCAAGATTTATGCTAAGAACAACCACCATTTGCTGAGCATTATCCACGATAAGCTGCAACCGTTGGGGTTGGCGCGTACCGAAACGCTAATCTCCTTCCACGAAGCCATTAAACGGCAGATGCCGATCATGGTCGACGTAGAAGACGAAGATTAATAAGTTGTAATAGTTGTTTTTTACGTTTTTACGTAATCAACAAATGCATACGAGCAGAGATGTTTCTCATCCGCAGGATGAGCTTCTCTGTTTTTTTCGTGCCATACGGCGGGCGAGACTTCGGGGAAAAAGGCGTCAGCCTCCGGTGCGGTGTTGTCTATTTCCGTCAGGCAAAGTTCGTCGGCAAAGGGAAGCGCCTGTTGGTAGACACTTGCGCCGCCGATGATATATACGTGTTCATCCTCCTTGCAACTTTGCAGAGCCGCTTCGAGTGAAGGGAATACTTCCGCTCCCGGACATTCCGCAGCCGGATTTGAAGACAGAACGACATTCCTGCGGTTGGGCAGGGCACCTTTGGGGAGTGATTCGAAAGTTTTTCTTCCCATAACAATCGTATTTCCCGTGGTCAGTGCTTTGAAACGTTTCAAGTCGTTGGGCAACCAGAAAAGGAGTTTGTTCTCGAATCCGATAGCCATGCGGCGGTCTACGGCCGCTATAATAGATATTTTACTCATACAGATTAAGTTCGTTTGATATTTTCCCGTCTGCAGCCGGGGTCAGACTGCTACCACACCTGCGATGTGCGGATGCGGGTCATAATTCACCAGTTCGAAATCCTCGAATTTGAAATCGAAGATACTTTTCACATCCGGGTTGATTTTCATCTGCGGCAACGGACGCGGTTCGCGGGACAGTTGCAGTTTTACCTGTTCCAGATGATTCAGATAGATATGTGCGTCACCGAATGTATGAACGAAGTCTCCGGCCTTCAATCCCGTCACCTGCGCTACCATTTGTAGCAACAGTGCGTATGAAGCAATGTTGAAAGGCACGCCGAGGAAAATGTCGGCGCTGCGTTGGTAAAGTTGGAGGCTCAGTCGTCCGTCCGCTACGTAGAACTGGAAAAAAGCATGACAGGGAGGGAGGTTCATATTATTCAAATCCGCTACGTTCCATGCACTGACAATAATCCGGCGTGAGTCCGGGTTCTGTTTGATCGTCTCTATCGCTTCGCTGATCTGGTCGATGAATCCGCCGTTGTAGTCGGGCCACGAACGCCATTGGTAGCCGTAGATATGTCCCAGATCACCGTTTTCGTCCGCCCATTCGTTCCAGATGCGGACGCCGTGTTCTTGCAGGTATTTCACGTTCGTGTCTCCTTGGAGGAACCACAGCAATTCATATATGATTGATTTCAGATGTAATTTCTTGGTGGTGAGACAGGGAAAGCCGTCGTCGAGGTTGAAGCGCATTTGGTGACCGAACACGCTGATCGTTCCGGTACCGGTGCGGTCGCTTTTCTCCGTGCCTTCAGTCAACACACGGTTCAGTAAATCGAGATATTGTTTCATAATGAGTAAATTATCAAAGCGTTAATGCATTTGCAAGGCTGTGCTTAAAAGTCGGTAGCCTCTCCAATCCCCTCTTTCGGGAAGGAGGAGAGTTTGGGATACTATTGGCTTTTTAGTCATCCTCTTTGTGCAAAATTACAAAAATGGCGTGAATAAATTAGCAAACCAGCCGACGAACTTCTTCCATGGCGAGCGCTTTTTCCAAAATTCCGGTGTCAACTGTGTGCAGTGCTCGATGTCGTTGCGGAACATGGTGTTCAGTTCCGCCGTTGTCTTCTTGTCGAAGATGAAAGCGTTCGTCTCGTAGTCGTAACGGAGGCTGCGGCTGTTCAGGTTGGCGGTGCCGACGGTGCAGAACAAGTCGTCGATCATCATTATTTTAGAATGGTGAAATCCTCCGTTGTACATATAAACTGTTGCCCCCCGTTTCATCAACTTATGCAACTTGTAAAGTGCGGCATCCGGCGTGAAAGGGATGTCGGAGGCGGACGAAACCATAATTGTTACGTTCACTCCCCGGTCGATTGTCCGGTTGAGCGCTTTTTTGATAGAAGAAGTCGGCACGAAATAAGGATTGACGATATGTACGTTTTTTTGTGCCGAGTAGATCGACATGGCGTATGCATGGCTTAGCATACGGCTGTTTTTCTTCGGAGTGCGGTCTACGATAGCGACAACGATATTTGTACTGTCTTCATGTTGGGGGAAATAAATTTCCCCACCGATGTTCTGCTTGGTTTCCTTGTTCCAGATTGTAAGGAAAATCTCCTGCAAATCGTTCACCGCATCGCCTTCAATGCGCATGTGCATATCGCGCCACGTACCGATTTTGGGTAGTCCATTGATGTAATAGTCGGCGATGTTCATGCCGCCGGTATAAGCTATTTCTCCGTCGATTACGACAATCTTCCGGTGGTCGCGGTGGGCGGCGTGGTTGATATAAGGGAAAGTGAACGGGTCGAACTTGACGATTTCAATCCCTTGTTCACGGATTTTCTTGAGATGTCTTTTTTTGAGCGGCTGGTTGTTCGACCAGTTGCCGAAAGCGTCGAACATTGCCCGCACTTCGACACCTTCTTTTACTTTTTCGGCGAGAAGGGCGAATAAGGCGTTGGCGATAGAGTCGTTTCGGAAGTTGAAATATTCCAGATGCACGTGGTGCTTGGCCTGACGGATTGCTTCAAACAAGTCGATAAACTTTTCCCGCCCGCTTTTCAGCAGTTTCACTTTATTATTATCGGAGATAGGTATACCCGATTCCTCTAAAAAATGCAGTACAAGGGAATCACTCGTGAGTCCGATAGAATCCCGGGGGTGAGTCATCAAACTGTCGATGACGCTTGCCTGGGCACGCAATAAAGGCAGGAACAGGAATAAAATGAATATACGTAATTTCAAAACTTTTCTCTCTATTTTAGTTTACAGAGCAACAAAGATACAACATCTATGTTTGGGCTAATCGGGGACAAAGGGTAGATTTATTATTGTTTAACACTCGGATAGCTTTATTAGTAAGGGAAAAATTAAGAGGAAAATAATGGGGACTGATTAAACAGTCGATAGTATCATCTTAACATTTCCGTACCGCCTATGCCAATGAAACTACTTTTCTCGCAGCCATAAACAGTAACACTACACTTGCGATAATGATTGATTTCGGGTCGAGACTTGTTGTTCCATGATTAATCATGCCGATGAATACCTCCCGAATCGTTCCCCATGCAGCTTCCGGTCCACCTAAGGAGACGAAAAGTACGGCTCCCACAGCCATGACGAAGGCGTTCCAAATGCGTGCCAGCCGATTGCTGCGGTCGGGTAGGTGGTGCATGACACGGCGGCTGAATCCCCTGTCCGCTATCTCCTGCCTGTTTTCGGTAAAGAAGTCGCGCAAGAGTTTATCATTGTCTATTTCTGTCATAACCATTTTGTTTTAAGTACGTTGCTAATTTATCTTTTCCACGCGACAGGTGGCTTTTCACCGTTCCTGCCGGTATTCCGGTAATACCTGCGATCTTGTCAATGCTTAAATCTTCCATATAAAACAAGGTGATGCAGGTTCGTTCCACGTCTTTTAGCGTTTTGAGCGACTGGTAGACATCCATTTTCTGCCCGACGTTTTCTTGTTCGGTACTGTTAATGGCATCTATTTCCGTTGTGTCCAAGCCGGCCATTTCTTTCCGGCTGCGAATATAATCATAAAAAACATTATAGGCAATGCGGTAGAGCCACGTTGAGAAACTCGACAGGTTGTGGAAAGAAGAGAGATTGGTATATGCCTTGATGAATGTATCCTGCGCCAAATCGTCACTCAATTCGCTGTCGCCGCAAGTCAGGTTGAGAAAGAACCGCCGCACGGGCGACTGGTATTTCTTCACTAACTGGTCGAAGGCCCTAGTGTTTTTGAACACTACGACCTGTGCGACTAGCGATATATCGTTGAGTTGGCTCATTTATTTTCGTCGCTCTTTTCTCCGTTTCTTTCTTCCTGCTGCGTTGCCGAAGGGGCGGCTGTGTCGATGTCTCTTTTCCGGGAAACGTTCATCCGGAAAGGATCAACATCATCTGTTTTCTGTTGTTTGCTGCCTATTATCCATTGGCCGATGCCCATAAACATGATAAGCAGTCCGATTGCTCCGATTCCGAACTCTCCGGTGATCGCCCAGAGGAAGATGAAAAGTCCGATCCCTGTAAAGGTGTTTTTGATGCCTTGTGAGCGTTGGTCGGCCGGCCGGTTTTCGCGGATAAAGTTTTCCGGCAGCGGTTGTCCGGCTGCAATGGCCTGTTCGGCAAGGCGGTAACGGGCTTTCCGGTTCTTGTAGCGGAAGAAAAAGATTACAAACAAGATAAATACGGGCAGTCCGAAGACGGCGACGATTGCGATAATAGAGAACAGGATCCCGCCACTGATCATGTCGCTGAGATTGCCGAAGGGAAGGGCGTTGTCGTCCGATTCGAAGGTAAAACCAACTTTTCCGTGGCTGCTTCCGGAGGAGCTGACACTGTTTGCGTCCTTGCCCGCCGTTGTATCCATGTCCGTTGTATCTACACCGATCACCGTCACTGTTGTGTTGGATTCATCCGCCTTGGTGTCTGTCTTTTTCGAAAGGGTCACTTTCACATTTTCGGTAGAATCCTTCTCAATGCTACTCTGTTTTTGTGCATTAATTACTGTCGAAGTGGTGAATGTGAGCAATAATGCTATTAGAATTTGTTTCATATTTGTTATTTTTTAATTTGTTTCTTTGTCTGTTAGACGCAGTTAGTATCCGAGAAAGTTGCAAAGAGACGAAATATTTTTGATATTTGCGCAAATTAATAAATGAAAATGAATTTACCCGCTTCTTTTACAGAATATACCCGCGCTTTGTTGGGCGTCGAAGAATACGAAAAACTGGTTTCCGCCTTGCAGCAGGAACCTCCTGTGAGCATTAGACTGAATCGGTTGAAAGTTCATCGGTTGAAAGTGGAAAATGCTCTATCGGTTCAACCTCCCTGGTCTTCGGAGGGAATCTACCTCGACGAACGGCTCACTTTTACATTCGATCCGTTGTTTCATGCAGGGTGTTATTATGTGCAGGAGGCTTCTTCGATGTTCGTGGAACAGGTGCTCCGGCAGCATGTCACGAAGCCGGTGGTGATGCTCGACCTTTGTGCCGCTCCGGGAGGGAAATCGACCCATGCTCGTAGTGTGTTGCCCGAAGGTAGTTTGCTGGTTGCCAACGAGGTAATCCGGAACCGGTCGCAGATTTTGGCGGAGAACCTGACGAAATGGGGACATCCGGATGTGGTGGTTACGAATAACGACCCGGCTGATTTTTCGGCTTTGCCTTCTTTCTTTGACGTTATTCTGACAGATGTGCCTTGCTCCGGCGAAGGGATGTTCCGTAAAGATCCGGTGGCCGTTGAAGAATGGAGTCCGGAGAATGTGGAAATTTGCTGGCAACGGCAACGGAGGATTATTGCGGACGTTTGGCCGAGTCTGAAGCCCGGAGGCATTCTTATATACAGTACCTGTACATATAACACGAAAGAGGACGAAGAAAATGTCCGTTGGATTCAGCAGGAATTTGGGGCGGAATCGTTGGCGGTAGATATTCGGGAAGAGTGGACTATCACAGGAAATCTGCTGTGCGGCGAATCGGCTTCCGTATATCACTTTTTCCCGCATAAGACGAAGGGTGAAGGCTTTTTCTTGTCCGTACTCCGCAAACCGGAAACGGCAGGGGAGGACAGTTATGCCGATTATTATTCGTTTCCGAAAGGAAAATCCGCCGGAAAAAAAGGTAAGAAAGGTGGGGGAGCCTCTTCTTCGCCTGTCTCCAAGGAAAACATGGCAACGGCCGGAAAATGGCTGAATGATGAGTGTGCCGGAAAGTACGTCTTGTCGGCAGAAGGTGCTGAAATACACGCGTTTCCTCAGCAATGCGTAGCCGAACTGGCTGCCATGAAACAACATTTGCGGGTGGTGCAGGCAGGCGTTTCGGTTGGCGAGGTGAAAGGAAAAGATCTGATTCCCGCCCATGCCTTGGCCATGAGTGCCCTTCTTCTGCGGCAGGATGTTTTTGCAACCGAGGCGGTGAGTTATGAACAAGCAATCGCTTATTTGCGGAAAGAGGCTGTCACTTTGCCGGCGACAGCCCCTCGCGGGTATGTTTTGCTCACTTATCGAAATATTCCTCTGGGTTTTGTGAAGAATATCGGCAACCGGGCTAATAATCTTTATCCGCAGGAATGGCGTATCCGTAGCGGGTATTTGCCGGAAAAGATCCGCGTGTTGTAAAGGCCGGATAAGGTCTACAACTTACTTTTGTAAATCCGTGCCATTGCTTTCTGATATTGGTTTTCGAGTTGCAGATAGTTCTGGTGGCTCTGGTAGATGACAGATACTTCTACGAAATACTCTATCATGCTGATTTGTCCTCCGGTGAGTGCCTGTTTCAGCAATGCCAAGTCCTGTTGCGACCGGAACGTCTTTTTATATTCTTCCATGGAGTTATGCAGTGCTTTGGCTTCACGATAGAGCTGTGACAATTCGGATTCAACTTGCAACGTGGCATTTTCTTTTTGCAGGTCGATGTTCAAAGCTTGTGCTTTCGCAATCTTCACCTTGTTCCGGTTTTCGAAAAGAGGGAAAGAGAAGCCGACTACTACCCCGTTGAAAGGTGTGCCCGTTTCTGTGTTCCGGCGATATCCCAGTTCCAGTTTCGGCAACCACTGCGATTTGTTGACCGCTATTTGTTTCCGGGCAACGAGGCTTTCGTTGCCGAGCGCCATGAGGGTACGGTCGGCAGAGAGCACTTCCGATTTCAAGATCTGGTAATCGGAGGGAAAAGGAGTGAGGGGATACCGGCTTTCTTCAAAGACCACCGGGATATTGCCGTTCAGCGTATTCAGTTCCTGCATTTTGTTGCGGAGCGCCGTTTCGTTGAGTGAGGCTTCTGTGCGGACGTTCAGTAATTCCAGATTGATTTTGTTCGTCTCGAGGGCGTTGGCGTCTCCGGTTTGGAGACGTTTGGCATACATTTCAGCGAGTACTTCCGCGTTGCGGAGCCTTTCTTCGAGAATTTGTTTCTGCTGGCGGAGCATGATAATGTCCAGACAGACTTCTTTCGCCTGCAACAGTTTGTCCTGACGGAATACGTCCGCCTGGCTGTCGTAAGCCCCTGCCTTCAACCGGTTCAGTTTATTGCGCGTGGCATACAGGCTGGGGAAGTCGAAACTCTGCGAAACGACGAGTTCGCCGATTGTTTCGTTTTTGTCCTTTGCTCCCCAGAGGTGAGCGTAGGACAAGGTAGGATCGGGCAGGTTGTTGTCCGTTTTGGATTCCAGTTTCTGCGAGGTAATCAGTTGGGCGTTCGCCTGCAACTCCTTGTTGTTCGTTTCTATATTTTTTAATACCTGTTCTATGCTGTTCTGTGCCTGCACACCCCCCGTCAGGGTGAAGAGTGCAGTGGCAGCAAAAGAACTTATAATGATAATCCGTTTCATACTTTTTCTTTTATTTGTTTCTTCTATTACGTCTGGCTGATGATTAGCAGGGTGTCGCGAGGGATTCTTGCTCCGGTGCAGCGTCGGTAGGCCGGCGGTGCATCATCAGGTAAACAATCGGAACGATGAAACCGTTCAGGAACGTAGAGGTTAAAAGTCCGCCCAAGATAACTTTGGCCATTGGACTTTGAATTTCGTTTCCGGGCAAGTCGCCGCCGAGCGCCAGCGGGATCAGTGCCAGTGCCGACGAAAGCGCTGTCATAAGAATCGGGTTCAGACGGTCGAGCGAGCCTTGCATGACACTGTCGTATACGTTCAGTCCTTCCTCTTTTTGGAGGTGGTTATAGTGGCTGATAAGCAACATACCGTTTCTGGTCGCAATGCCGAACAGGGAGATAAACCCGATAATTGCCGGAATGCTGACCTCACCCGTCGTGATGACCAGTGCGAAAACACCGCCGATCAGTGCAAGCGGCAGGTTCAACAAGATAACGCCGGATTCCTTCACGCTGCGGAACTCGTTGTAAAGCAGCAGGAAGATGACAACAATGCTGATGAATGACGTCAGCGCCAATGTCCGGCTGGCGGCTTGTTCGCTTTCAAACTGTCCGCCGTATTCGATGTGATAGCCTTCGGGGAGCTGTATAGACGTATCGATACGCTTTTGGATGTCGTTTACCACACTTCGGAGGTCACGGTCCGCCACGTTGGCGGAAATCACGATTTTGCGCTTCACGTTTTCGCGGTTGATCGTGTTCGGTCCCATGGCCGAAACCACTTCCGCCACGTAGTTCAGAGGCACTTTGCGGCCGTCGTTGGTGTCTACCATTAAGTTGCGGATTTTCTCCATTTCGTCCCGTACGTCATCCTTCACTTTTACGATGAGGTCGAAGCTCTTTCCCTGTTCATAAACCTGCGAGATCACTTTTCCTGCAAGGGCAACGTTGACATATTCCGAGAATTCCGGCAAGGTAATCCCGAACTTGGCGAGCATCTCCCGTTTCGGTTGAATCTTCAATTGCGGACGCTCGATCTGCTGCTCCACGTTGAGGTCGGCAATGCCCGGTATATCTCCGATAGCGTCCTTTATCCGGTTGCCGAGTGAGAACATCTTGTTCAAGTCATCGCCGAAAAGTTTGATGGCGATGTTTGCCTTTGTACCGGACAACATGGCATCGATTCGGTGGCTGATAGGCTGACCGATTTCTATATTTGCACCGGTGATCGTTCCTAGTTTCTCGCGCACTTCGGCAACGAGCTCGTTGCGCGGACGGTCTTTCAGCTCGAACGGAGCTTCGATTTCCGAGACGTTCACGCCAAGCGCGTGCTCGTCCAGTTCGGCACGTCCCGTCTTGCGGGCTACCGTCTGTATCTCTGGAATTGTCAGCAGCAGTTCCTCGGCACGATGTCCCATTTTGTTGCTTTCTTCCAACGAAATGCCCGGCAGCGAACTGATGTTGATTGTGAACGAGCCCTCATTGAAAGAAGGCAGGAAGCTGCGTCCGAGAGTGAAGAACACACCGAGAGCGACCACAAACAGTCCGATTGTACTTCCCAAAGTCACCCGTTTGTGGGCCAGTACCCAAGTCAGTGCCTTCCCGTAAATCCCTTTCATCCAACGGGCTACGAATGACTCTTTCAGTTCCTTGTTCGTCTTGTTACTGCCCAGCAGATACGAGCAAAGTACCGGGGTCAGCGTCAGCGCAACAACCGTCGAAGCGAACAACGCCACGATAAACGCAATGCCCAGCGGGACCAACATTCTTCCTTCCATTCCGCTCAGGAAGAACAGGGGGACAAAACTGACTACAATAATCAACGTCGAATTAAGGATAGGCATACGAACTTCCTTCGAGGCGTTGAATACCACCTCCAGTGTACTGAGCCGTTCGGCCTCCGGTTTCTGCCGGTTCTCCCGCAGGCGCTTGTACACGTTTTCGACGTCCACGATCGCGTCGTCCACCAGTGAACCGATAGCAATGGCCATACCACCGAGACTCATTGTGTTGATAGTCAATCCCATATAGTGCAGCGTAAGAATGGAGACGAGCAGTGAGATAGGCAGTGTCACCAGCGAGATCACCGTTGTACGTACATTTGCCAGGAACAGGAACAAGACGATCACCACGAAAATACCGCCTTCAAAAAGCGACTTTTTCACGTTGCCGATCGAACTTTCGATGAAACGGCTTTGGCGGAAAATATCAGTAGACACTTTCACGTCGGCAGGCAGGTTCTTTTGGAGGTCTTTCAGAGAGGCTTCCAGTTTGTCGGTCAGTTCGAGGGTACTAGTGGCAGGCTGTTTGGTGACTGTCATTAGTACGGCAGGTTTGCCGCGTTCGGAAGCGGTTCCCAGTTTCGGAGCTTTGGGGCCGATTTTCACGTCGGCGATGTCTTCCAGTGTGACGGGGAAAGTGTTTACAGTTTTTACGACTGCTTTGCCTAGCTCCTCGACCTTCGGGGTAGAAAGTACCCCACGCACGATATATTCATTTCCGAACTCGTAAAGTACGCCACCGTTGGCGTTTAAGTTCATGTCTTGGGTGACAGCCATTATTTCACCCATTGAAACGCTGTAGTGGCGCATCCGTTCCGGGTCCAGTTGAATCTGGTATTCTTTGATATCTCCGCCCAACACGGCTACCTGTGCCACCCCTCCGGTGGACAGCAGGCGCGGGCGAATCGTCCAGTCCGCAATCGTGCGGAGGTCGAGCATGGAGGTCGAGTCGGCGGTCAGACCGACAATCAGCATTTCGCCCAGGATAGAAGATTGCGGGCCCAGCGTCGGCTTGCCCACGTTGACGGGGAGGGATTCACTGACTACCGCCAGTTTCTCGCTGACAATCTGGCGGGCGAGGTAGATGTCTGTTCCCCAGTCAAATTCCACCCAGACAACGGAGAAGCCGTTGGTGGACGAAGAACGGACACGGCGTACACCGGTAGCACCGTTTACGGCTGTTTCGACAGGAAAGGTAACGAGTTGTTCCACTTCCTCGGCTGCCATACCGTTGGCTTCGGTCATGATAACCACCGTCGGGGCGTTGAGGTCGGGGAAGACGTCAACTTCGGTATTCATGGCAGTGTAGGTGCCCGCGATGAGCAGGAGGAAAGCCGCGCAGAGTACGACCAACCTGTTATGCAGGGAGTAATGTATAATTTTGTTAAGCATGATAATTCATCAATTGAGTGATAAAAAATGAGATAGATGCACCGCAAAGCAATCCGGCTGCGGCGCCTTGCCGCTTAGTGTTCGTGGCTGTGTGCGGGAATTGCGTTGCTGGCGCTTGCCAGACGAACCTGATAAGCTCCTTCCGTCACTACGCGGTCGCCCGGTTTTATTCCGGTGAGGATTTGCACATTTTTGCCGTTGTCGGCGCCTAAAGTCACTTCTTGCTTTTTGTATCCCTCTTCGTCAAGTTGCAGATATACAAAGTAGATTCCCTGTTCCTCGGTCAGTGCCGTGCGGGGAAGGGAAAGGACATTCTCCAGTTGGGAGGAAAGCAGGTAGACCTCTACGAACGAACCGGCTATGATGTCGCCTTTGTTGTCAAATTCAAAAGTTACGGGGACATAGAAAGAGTTGTCTCCCGCTGTTTTGCCGAACGAGAGAAGCCGGCCGTTCAATGCTCCCAATTCATATACCTTATTATTATATGGTGTCCGGAAATTGGCGGAATTAATTGTGCGGAGATACGGGTAATACTTTTCCGACACTTCGGCACGGAGGAACAGACGGCGGTTCTGTGTCACGCTGACCAATGGCTGGCCAATTGTGACATAATCCCCTTCTTTCACCAGAATACTTTTCACGTAGCCGGCGATAGGAGCGGTAATGTTCTGTCCGATTGCCGAATGGTTCTTTGCGAGCGCCTCATAGCTGATGCGGGCATTCTCGTAATTTTGCTCTGCCTGTGCAAAATCCTTGTCGGATACGATTTTGTTTTTGACAAGCGCTTTCATCCGTTCGTATTCTTTCTTCGACACTTCGTAAGCGATGCGGGCACGTTGCACCGGGTCGCCGTCTGCGATGTTGTGCGAGGAAATGGTCACTAGCGGAGTGCCGCTGCCTACACTCATGCCTTCCGTCACCTTTCCGCGGAATGAGACAACACCTGCCACAGTGGCTACCGCAACGGATTCGTCGCCTTGTGCAGCCAATACCTGTCCGCTGGTCTTGATTACTTGTTGGAAAGGGGCGGGTTCTACAATGCTTACTTTCACTCCGGCAGCATCGGCTTTCGCTTTCGGGAGGATGATTTCGTCGCTGTGGGCGGCTTCGGCAGTTTCATCGTGTCCGGCAGCAGTGTCTTGGTGATTGTCGGCCGCATCATGTTTATGATCGCCGTTGCATTCTCCTTCTGTTCCATGGGTATGTCCTTCCGCTTCATGGTCGTGACCTTCCGCTTCATGGTTGTGTTCATCGTTGTTGTGTGTGACGGTACTATGGCCATGTCCTTCATGACCTTGTGTATTCTTGTTATTGCAGGCTCCTAAAGCGAATAAGCCCAGGATTCCCATAAAAATAAGTTTTTTCATAAATGATATTTTCCTACTAAAATTTACTGTTTTTACGTTACAAAGATAGGGTGACGCGGATGCAACAAGTTTGCATTCACGTTGGTCTTACGCGAAAACAGAATAGGGAGGGGCGCGGAGAGAGGTGGTACGGGGGATGTTCGTCCCGTGCAGCGAGTCTCGGTAGACGTAATAGTTCTTGACCCGTCTCTCTTGTGGTTTTAGCAGATGTTCGATGATTCCGTCCGTGAACAGGGTGGCGATGAACACATAGTCCGGTCCGCTATCTGTGTGGAAGGAAGGAATGGGAGAGTGGAAGCGCGTCATACATTCGCTGCTGCAACATGAGTCGCTTGCCGGATGATGATGATGTTTGGGACATTGTTGTTCTACGGGCAAGTCCTGTTTCATGCAAATCGCTCCGTTGGGGTGATGATGATGAGGAATAACGGCTGCCGTCAACATGATAATGTTGATAAAAAGCAGCAATGTTACTATATATCGTTTCTTCCTTTTCATCCTTTCTTTTGGATATGTATCGGCTTCAGCTTGATTATTTGAACGTTACAAAGATACAAAAACTTTTTCTCCGTTAAAAGCCGATAACATCTTTTATTATTTGTTCTTCTTCAAATTTGGTGGCAATTTAACCAGTCGGTGGTATCTCCATTCTCCTCCTTCGGGAAGGAGGAGTACCCGTAGGGGGAGGTGGTAGGTGAATGCATAAATCTGTTATTATCAGCATTGTGTATCTACCTACCACCCCGGCTTTCAGCCACCCCTCCTTCCCGAAGGAGGGGAATGGAAATACCACCGACTGGTTAAATTGCCACTAAATTTGAAGAAGAACCCTCCTCCTTCGGGAAGAAAGAGAAAGGGATACTACCGGCAATAAAGGGATACTATCGGCAATAAAGGTATACTATCGGCAATAAAGGGATACTACCGGCTATTTTATTTCTTTTCCAGTTCTTGCAGCGAATCCATTTTCTTTTTTTCAAGGAACTCGTAGATGCCGCAAAGATGTTCCGTCACTTTCTGATTGCCAAACTCATACACCTTTGAAACCAGTCCGTCGAGGAAGTCACGGTCGTGGGAGACAACGATCAGAGTGCCGTCGAAGTCGAGTAGCGCCTGTTTCAGAATATCTTTGGTTTTCATGTCGAGGTGATTCGTGGGCTCATCGAGAATGAGGAGATTGACCGGTTCCAGCAACAATTTAATCATTGCCAGACGTGTCCGTTCCCCGCCCGAAAGCACTTTCACCTTCTTCATTGATTCCTCCGGTCCGCCAAACATAAACGCACCCAGCAAATCACGGATTTTGTTCCGGATCTCACCTTTCGCCACATCGTCGATCGTCTGGAAAACCGTCAGGTTTTCGTCCATGAGCGAAGCCTGGTTTTGTGCAAAATATCCTATTTGTACGTTATGGCCCAGCGTCAGTGTCCCCTCGTGTTCGATTTCCTTCATGATACACTTCACGAGCGTAGATTTACCCTCGCCGTTCTTCCCGACAAAGGCAACCTTGTCCCCGCGTTCCACCGTCAGGTTTGCGTTGCGGAACACCACGTGATTGCCATACGTTTTGCCGACACCTTCCATAATCACCGGATAACTTCCCGAACGGGGCGAAGGCGGAAATTTCAACCGCAAAGCGGAAGTATCTTCCTCATCTACCTCCAGCAGTTCCAGCTTTTCCAGCATCTTGACACGGCTCTGCACTTGCAACGTCTTCGAATACGTTCCTTTGAAGCGTTCGATGAACTCTTTCGTCTCAGCGATAAATTTCTGCTGCTCGTCATAAGCCTTCTGTTGCTGTTCGCGGCGTTCTTTGCGCAAGGTCAGATATTGGGAGTAATTCACTTTATAATCGTAGATACGTCCCATTGTCACTTCAATAGTGCGGGTGGTGATGTTGTCCACAAACTTGCGGTCGTGGCTGATGACAATCACCGCTTTGCCGTTGTTGATCAGAAAATCTTCGAGCCATTGGATAGATTCGATGTCGAGGTGGTTCGTCGGCTCGTCGAGCAGGAGCACGTCCGGTTTCTGCAACAGCAGCTTTGCCAGCTCGATGCGCATCCGCCAGCCGCCGCTGAAATCGCTCGTCTGCCGTTGGAAATCCTCGCGGGTGAACCCGAGGCCGAGCAGCGACTTTTCCACATCTTCCTCGTAGTTGGTGGCATCGATCGAATAGAACTTCTCGCTTAAGGCGGAAACCTCCTCAATGAGAGCCATATAACTGTCGCTTTCGTAGTCCGTCCGCGTTTCCAGCTCTTTATTCAGACGGTCGATCTGCGCCTCCATTTCGTGCAGGTGAGCAAAGGCCTGCGCCGTTTCGTCAAACACTGTCCGTCCGTCTTCCGTCATCAAATGTTGGGGCAGGTAGGCCACAACGCAGTCTTTGGGTGCGGAAACCTTGCCGCGCGTCGGTTGCCGTACACCTGCCAGAATTTTGAGCAGCGTACTCTTACCCGCACCGTTTTTTCCCATAAGGGCGATACGGTCTTTTTCATTAATAACGAAAGAAATATCACTAAATAAGGTCGTGCCGCCAAATTCCACGGCCAGTCCGTCAACAGAAATCATATTATTCTTTTATTTTGAGGCGCAAAGATAGCGAAATATATGAATATTTTTTATACCTTGCGGGCTGAAAAGAGATATTAACCAAAAATGACAAATAAAAAAAGCAATATAATAACAATATGGAAAGTGAACAAACGAGTGTACTGAGACCCCTCATTTTAGTGGCTGAGGACGACGACAGCAACTTTAAATTGATTAAAGCTATCATAGGTAAAAAATGTGATATCGAATGGGCGAAGAACGGCGAAGAAATGGTGCAGTTGTTTCAAGAACACCAACATAGAGCGAGTGCCATACTAATGGATATCAAAATGCCGTTGATGAACGGGCTGGAGGCTACGAAGATTATTCGTGAGTCGAATACGGAAATCCCCATTATCATGCAGACAGCTTATGCTTTCAGCTCCGACAAGGAAAACGCGATGAAGGCGGGAGCTACCGAAGTGTTGGTGAAACCGATCACTTTGAGTATTCTCCGTACCACCCTAAGTAAATACTTACCCGACTTGCAATGGTAGAATAGATACTTAAAAAGAATAAATAGGGTAGAACTGCGGGACCGGTACCGTTTAGTAGAAATAGGGTATCACAAGGCGCACTTGAAAAATGAAATAGGCGGACTTTACGGTCGGTCTATTTTTTTGTTCTTCCCGTTTATTTTTTTTTCGTTCCCGTTTATTGTTAGAGTTTTGTTTCATTATAGGGGTGGATTATTAGAGTTCTTTTTTCATACAGGGGGCACCTATGGGATTTTTTGATTCTTCTTCAAATTTGGTGGTAAAATTAATTGAGAAAATAATAATTTGATAGTCGATAGTATTCTCCATTCTCCTCCT
>UMBI01012170.1_pt1 | contig 17896 bp, 18 predicted proteins | sample 1963911 | NCBI WGS metagenome assembly UMBI01 (sample SAMEA4835936, study PRJEB28245) | human gut metagenome | biome: gut microbiome; material: fecal sample | place: Denmark | collected 2008
CGACACGCTTTCGGGCGGCGAGCGCCAGCGCCTCGGACTCGCCCGTGCGTTTCTGCACGACGCGCCGCTGATGCTCCTTGATGAGCCGACGAGCAATCTCGACAGCCTGAACGAGGCGGTCATCCTGAAATCGCTGCACGAGCAGTGCGCGGGCAAGACCGTCGTGCTCGTGTCGCACCGCGCGTCGACCATGCGCATCGCCGACACGGTCTACTCCGTCGAGCACGGGAGAATGAGCTGATGAAGGATATCGAAACCAAGCGCGAGCGCGAAAAGAAGATGATCTCGCAGATGATCGCCCTCTACTGCCGCCGAAACCACCACACAAGAGGCGCGCTCTGCCCCGAGTGCGCGGCGCTGAACGACTACGCCCGCGCCCGCTCCGAGCACTGCCCGTTCATGGAGACGAAGACCTTCTGCGTCAACTGCCGCGTGCACTGCTACAAACCTGACATGCGTGAAAAGATCCGCGCCGTGATGCGCTTTTCCGGCCCGCGGATGATTTTCTATCACCCCGTCGCCGCAATCCGCCACGTGGTGAAGACAAAGCGCGAAAAAAAGAGACTGGAGAGAGAAAACCGATGAAGCTGAAACGCCTTTTCTTCCTGATCCTCGGCTGCGTGTGCCTTGCGCTCGGCTGCGTCGGCATCGTGCTGCCGGTGCTGCCCACGGTGCCGTTCTTCCTTGCGACGGTGTTCTGCTTTGCAAACTCGTCGGAAAAGCTGCACACATGGTTTCTCGGCACAGAGCTCTATCAAAAACACCTCGACTCATTCGTGAAGAAAAAGGGCATGACCGCGCAGACCAAGGCAGGCATCCTGATGTCCGTGACGCTGCTTGATGGCCGTCGGCTTTTTCCTGATGCTGCGAAAAGCGCTCTACATTCCCTGCACTATTCTCGCTATTGTGTGGCTCTGCCACCTCGTCTACTTCATCTTCGGTGTGAAGACGATCACGGCGGAATGCGAAGAGCGGATTTGAAAAGAAGGATACGTCCGCGGGGCGTATCCTTCTTTTTTGCCCGCGAGATGATTTTTTTGATGCAGTTTTTCTTTGCGTTTTGAAAAAGGCACCAAGGAATCAGTGGCGCTGCTGAAAGATTTTACAGCGTGCGGACAGAAAGAGTGATTTCGTGTTGCGAGACAGCGACAGACGGCGGATTTCATGGCGATAATGACGAATTTCTGTCATTGAAGTGTTTTTCGTAGGAATACATCTGTCCGCTCCTTGCAATTTTCTGCACATAAAGATATAATAAAGGCCGTTAGTGAAAGCGCCTTTGCGGCCTGAGCAGAGAGAAGAGGATCGTAAGAGCGTTAGATTTTGAAAAGAAAGAAGATGCCCCTATGAATCCCTTTATGAAGACCCTTAAAAAAATTGCCGCCGCGTATAACGGCGTCAGCCTGATTTTGCGCATCGCGATCGGCCTTGTCGTCGGCGTGATCCTGGCGCTGGTCTGTCCCGGCGCGACGTGGTTAAAGGAGCTTGGCAACCTGTTTGTCGGCGCGCTCAAGGGCATTGCCCCCGTGCTGGTGTTCGTCATCGTGGCGAGCGCGCTGGCGCAGGGCTCGTCCAAGCTCGACCGCCGCTTCGGCACGGTCGTGTGGCTCTACATGCTTACGACGTTCGTCGCCGCGGCGCTGAGCGTTGTGACCAGCATGCTCTTCCCGCAGATGCTCCTGCTGGCCGAGGCCGCTGAGGCCGAGGTCATCCCGCAGGGCCTTGGCGAGGTCATGCACACGCTGCTCTCCAACATCGTCTCGAACCCCATCTCTGCCATTATGAACGGCAACTACATCGGCATTCTGATGTGGGGCTGCCTCTTCGGCGTGGCGATGAAGAAGCTCGGTGCAGACTCGACGAAGGTTTTCCTCAGCAACACGGCGGACGCGGTGTCCACCATCGTGCGCTGGATCATCAATTTGGCACCGTTCGGCATCATGGGCCTTGTGTTCACGAACGTTGTGAGCAACGGCCTTGCGATCTTCACCCAGTACGGCAAGCTCCTGCTGCTTTTGGTCGGCACGATGCTCTTCATGGCACTTGTCATCAACCCCATCATCATCTTCATCTATCTGCGCTGCAATCCCTATCCGCTGGTGTTCCGCTGCCTGCGTGAAAGCGGCCTGACGGCGTTCTTCACCCGCTCTTCCGCGGCGAATATCCCCGTGAACATGGCGATGTGCGAAAAGCTCGGCATGGACAAGGACTTCTACTCCGTCTCTATCCCCCTCGGCGCGACGATCAACATGGACGGCGCGGCCATCACCATCACCATCATGACGCTGGCCGCGGCCAATACGCTGGGTATGCAGGTCTCGCTGCCTGCGGCGATTTTGCTCTCGATTATGTCGGCCCTCGGCGCGTGCGGTGCTTCCGGCGTGGCGGGCGGCTCGCTGCTGCTCATCCCGATGGCGTGCTCGCTGTTCGGCATCTCGAACGACATCGCGATGCAGGTCGTCGGCGTCGGCTTCATCATCGGCGTCATTCAGGACTCTGTCGAGACCGCGCTCAACTCTGCGGGCGACGTCGAGTTCGCCGCGACGGCCGAGTATCACCAGTGGCTCAAGCAGGGCAAGCCCCTGCCGGAATTCCTCGGCGGCAAGAAGAAGTAAAGCGGCAGAGTGTGAAAACAAATAAAAGTGCGCCGGCTCAACGAGCCGGCGCACTTTTTGTGCGGTGATGCCGAACGATCGACGGGAGGGACAACTTTGTTTTTACTTTCGAACTACCCCATGCTATAATAAACAAACTTTGACCAATTTTGCATATTTATGACAGGTATCGAAAGCTGCCGCAAAGGAGACAAGCGCATGAAGCAAGCAGAACATCCGCCCGCGACCGCAGGGGCGAGCATTGCGGCAGAATACAGCCTTGCGCTCATCGATCAGCTCGCGCGTATCGACCGCACGTGCAGCAAAGAGGAGATGGACGAATTGGTCTATCGCCTGCTTGCCTTTGTCGGCGGGCAACTCGGCAGCGCGCGGGAGAACCTGCGCATGCTGACGCTGCTGGAAGAAAAGCAGAAGTCGCTCGAGCAAAATTTGCAGGCCGTGAAGCTTGAGCAGCAGATGCTCAAGGTGCTCTGCAAGGACAGCACGTCCGTTTATCGTGTGGACCTGATGAACGACCGGGCCGAGATCGTCAAGATCGAGGAGCACTCCAACTCCGCGGGCGACCTGCTCCCGCATGGGCAAGAGCTGTTTTCCTATGCCGAGGCGGTCGAGCATTACTATCACAAGTGCGTCCTTAAGGAGAGCGCACCGGACTTCCTGCAATTTTTGGACGCAGAAAATCTGATGCGCGAGCTCAGGACCAAGGACCGCCTCAGCCGCCGCTACCAGAGTGTGCCGAACGCCATCGGGAACATCTATTTCGAGGTGCGCGCCAATAGGGTGCAGCAGACGGAAACGAGCTTTCAAATCCTGCTGGACTTCCGCAGCGTGGATGAGATCGTGAGGGAGGAGCGCGAGCACCAGCGCGCGCTGGAAACGGCGCTCACGGAGAGCCGGATGAGCTACGAGGTCATCTCGGCCATCAGCAAGATCTATTATACGATCTACCGTATCGATCTGCGCACGGGTTATTATGAAGAGGCTGCAAGCGAGCGGCAGATGCACCGCCTGACCGGACACAGCGGCAGAGCGAGCGTCCACATGAGTGAAATGAGCAAGCAGAGCATTGTTGCCGGAGTATCTGCCCTATGTTGAACCGTTTTTTGACCTTTCAATGCTCGCGGAGAGACTGCGGCGCGCCGCGCGAACGAGGCAAAGTCCGAGTTCCTCTCGCGCATGTCGCACGATATCCGCACGCCGATGAACGTCATCATGGGCTTTACGAACATCGCCCTACAGCACGCGGACGATTCGGATAAGATGAAAGAGTGCCTGGAAAAGATCCGTGTCAGCGGCAGCAACTTGCAGGAGCTCATCGACGATGTGCTGGACATCTCGCGCATCGAGAGCGGGGAGTTCAAAATCGTCTCGCAGCCGGTGAAGCTGCCGGAGCTGTTTGACTTCTACTGCCAGGCCATCGCGGGCATGGCGGAGGCGAAAAACATCCGCTTTTCGGGGAAGCTGCACGACATTTCCCACAATGTGCTGCTCTCCGACCAGATCGCCTCGGGCAGATCTATATGAACCCGCTCTCAAACGCCGTCAAGTATACGCCGGAAAACGGCGATGTGAAGTTCGAGGCCTATGAGGAAAAGCTTGCCGGGAGCGGCAAGGTCCGCCTTGTCTCGGTCGTGAGCGACACGGGCATCGGCATGACGCCGGAGTTTATGGAGCAGCTGCGCGGCTATAGGGTGCACTGTGTGCGCGCTGTGAACGGGCAGGACTGCTTACAGCGGATCGAGCAGGCAGCGCCAGACGAGTTCGATGTGATCCTGATGGACATGCAGATGCCGGTGATGAACGGCCTGGAGGCGACTGCCGCCATCCGAAAGCTCGACAGCGAGACGGCGAAGCACATCCCCATCATCGCCCTCACAGCCAACGCCTACCATGAGGACATTCAAAAATGCCTCGCCGCGGGCATGAACGCCCACCTCTCCAAGCCCATCAACATCGACTGCGCGGTGCGCACGATCATCGAATGCGCCCGCACGGCGAAAGAGAACGGATAAAAGAAAAAGGCTCACGAAAGCATTGCTTTCGTGAGCCTTTTTGCGATATTTACTGCTTGTCGCCGCCAAACATCGAAATTTGACTCTCATCGCTCTGGCTGTGCATCTCGGCGATGACGGCAAGACTTTCTTCGCTCGCGCCGCCGGGTTCGACCTGCGGCATCGCGAGGAAGAAGCCCTGCAGAAGGTCGACGCCGAGCGACAGCACGGTGCGTACCTCGTCCGCGGTCTCAAGGCCCTCGGCCACGACCTTCATGCCGCGCTGGTGCGCATAGGACACGGTGTTCGACACGATCTGGCGCTTGTTGGCGTCGGTGTCGATGTCGCGGATGATGGAAAGGTCGATTTTGATGTAGTTGGGCGAGAGCTCGAGAAGGCTGCGCTCGTTGCTGTAGCCGCTGCCGTAGTCATCGAGCGCGAACGCACCAGAGCTGCCACGGATCGTCTGCTTGATGCGCAGCGCCTTGAGGTCGAGCACCTCTTCCTCCGTGATCTCAATGACGATGCGCGGCAGGATCGAGGCGTAGCGCGCGGAGTATTCCGAAAGCTCATCGGGCGTTAGATACTGGCTTGCAATCGAATTGACGAACAGCAGCGCGCTGGGCACGACCTTACCGGCGTTTTCAAGCGCCTGATATGCACTTGACGCACGGAAGAACGTGATGCGCTCGACCTCGTGCAGGCAGTTTTCCTCGCGCGCGAGGCGCAGCACGTCAGCAGGGGAGTGCAGCGTGGGAAGATCCACGCGCATGAGCGCTTCATAGGCGAAGACGCTGCCGTCTTTTGCGTCGATAATGGGCTGGAAGCGGTAGGTGACAAGCTCCTCGTTGATGAGACGGCGGAACTCCTCATGGCAGCGTCTTTCCTGCAGGCTGGTGCGGTAGACCTCAGGGTCGAATTCCAGCAGCTCGCCCTTGCGCGAGCGCTTGACCTGATACATGGCAAAGTCCGCGTATTTGCGCAGTGTGATGAGATTTGTGCTGCTCTCGGGATACCACGCGATACCGCCGGAGACGCTCACGCGCAGCTCACGTCCGCTGGGAAGCTGGACGACAGAATGCTCAAGGGCGGCTTTCAGCGCGCGGATGTCGGCGCGCAGCGTATCCTGATCGTTGTAGCCGTAGAAGAGTGCATTGAACTCATCGCTGCTGATGCGCGCGCAGACGGTATGCGCGGGAGCGTTCTTGGCAAAGCATTCGCCTGTGCGGCGGATGTACTCGTCGCCCCAGTCGTGGCCGAATGTGTCGTTTATCTGCTTGAGGTTGTCGAGGTCGAACATCAAAAGCGCCGCGTGGCCGAGCTTTTCGGGTGAGCAGAAGAACTCGGCGCAGATGCGGTGGAAGGCACGGCGGTTGTAGAGGTCTGTGAGCGTGTCATAGTCGCGCTCGTGCTCAATGCGCAGCTTTTCAAGCGTGTTGGCGGTCACATCCTCGGCAAGGCCGACCTGTGTGCCGTCCTCGTGCGTCGTCTCGATGCGAAGGTAGCGCTCTTTGCCGCTTGGCAGACGGATGTGGTAGAGCATCGCGCCGTCGGGCGCGGGGGAGTGGGGGCACGAGCGCTCAAAGCGCTGCAAAAGCTCGCGGAAACTCTGCGCCGTTAAGTCGTCTGCGTCAACGCCGGGCATGCCGAGAAGGTCGAAGAAATTGTCGGTGACATAGATGCTGTCGGGAGCGGAGCGCAGCTCATAGCCGCCGAGCTCCACGCTTGCCATGTCCATGATGCGCAGAAACTTGGTCGAAGTATCGAGTACCTCGCGTCCGAGCTGCGTGAACGCGGAGGAGAACCGGTCGAGCTCGATGATGCCGGTGGCGGAGAGCATGGGGATGGAGCTGCGGCTTTCACGCGCGTGCGCGACCTCGTCGGAAAGGCGCGAAATCGGGCGCGAGAGCTTGCGCGCCAGCACAAGGCTGCTGAAAAGTCCTGCAGTGAGCACGACGAGGACCGCGATGATCAAAAACCGCAGCACATAGCCTGAAAAGGCGTAAAGCGCCGATACCGGCACCGAGCCGATAAGCAGCATCTGCTCATTGGAAAACGGCGCGTTGCGGTTGTAGAGCGTCAGCGGTGCCACGGCGGCGTGACAAAGGCCGAGGGGGGAGTCACTCTGGTAGCCACCGCGCTTTGACGGCTTGAGCAGCAGCGTCTGGTCATAGGATTGCTGTGGCGCATTTGCAGCGGGGGAGGCGGAGATGACGCTGACGGTAAGGTCGTCTTTTCCGATGGCGGAATTCGATGCGACGCCGAGAAGATAGGTGCCCGAGCTGTCGTTCTGCAGCTCGGTGCCCGGCAGCAGGGCTTGCAGGTAGCTTTCAAGAATTTCGACGCCGAGCACGCCGTAGACCGTGCCGTCATCTAAAATAAGCGGGATGGTGTAGGCGATGGCGGAGTGATCGTCGCCGGAGAGCGTGTAGGGCGAGGACGTCCAGTGGCCATAGTCCGCGGCGTCCAGTTCGCCGTTTCCGTGGTAGGCTGCCTGAAAGACGGGATAGAGAAAGCCACTGTTGCCGTTGGCCCCATAGTTGATCGAGGGCGTCCAGCTCGTGTCGGTCGCAATGTAGAGTGACTGTACGACCTGTGCGGGTGCGCGCACGAGCATAAGATCAGAATTGCGCTGCGAGGGGGAGGAATTCGGGTCAAGGTCGCGCAGATAAAGGCAGGGCAGCGGCTCGCCCTTTTCGCGTGTGTCGAGATCGTGCGTGTTGAGCACGACAAAAATGCCGGTGACGGGGCGATGGCGCATCGAGGAGATCAGGCTGTCGCCGATCGAGAGCAGCAGGGGGGATGCGGCGTCGCTGCCGCTGTCGAGTGTGTCGAGGCTGATCTCGCCGTCGTCGAGCATGGCCTGCGTCACGGCGTTGATCTTGCCCGCAAGCGACGAGAGGTCCTGCGCGTCGAGCATCTGGCCTTGCAGATAGTTTTGGCGGTTTTCCGTCTGTATCTGCAAGATGTCGACAGCATTCTGCTCAAGGCTCGTGTTGATGCGGCAGAGATAGAGAATGCCGACAAGCAGCGCGATCTCGATGAACAGGATCCAGAGCATGGAGCGCAGGATCGTATGGAAGATGGTGACATGCGGCACATGATCCGATGGTTTGCGAAAGAACATAAAACTGCCCCTTTTTTGTCATTGAACAGTCACTCAGCCCTGAAAGGCCTCAAGCGATGCAAGCGTATCCTGATACCAGGCTTCAAAGCATTCGTCGGAAAGGAACTGCGCCGAGGCGTCTTCAAAGCTCTGTCCCTGCGCCATTGCCTCTTTGACCGCGGTGCGGTCGGCGCTTGCCTTATCGCTCATGGAATATTCAAGAATGGCGCGGGCGTTCGTGCCGCCGGAGAAGGCACGGGGCGTGTAGAGATGGTTTTCGTTGACCGTGTCGACTGCGGCGGAGAGGACTTCGTCCATTTCGTCGCTGAGGGCAAGACCGCTTGCGCGGATCGTGTCGATGGAGTTGCCCTCGTGCGTGACGGGGAGGTAGCCTGAGTCGACAGAGAACGTGATGTTGTGCTCGGGTGAGGTGAACCATTTGAGGAACACGAGGCTTGCCTGAATCTCAGCGTCGCTCGCCTTCGTTACGACCATGCCCGCGCCCTGCTGCACGGCGTAGTCCTCGCCGTTCGCAAACTTCGGGCTTTCAAGCGCCTTGCGCGTGATGTCGTGGCTGTCCATGTCGTCGGCGATGACCTGCGTGGGGAAGAACGTCGCGCTCGAAGACGAGCCGACGTAGGCGATGATATTGCCGGTCTTCACATCATCGCTGCGGAAGCGGCCGCTTGCGGAAAAGTAGCCCTTGATGAAGGGTACATAGTAGTTATCCCAGAGGGTGCGCACGGCGTCGTGGTCAAAGTTCAGCGTCATGCTGCCGTCCTGTGCGCCGAAGATCGTGCAGCCAAGCTGCTTGGCGCCGATGAGCATGTAGTTCGCCATCGCGTCGCGGCCGAAGAACGCGCGTCCATCGTTCGGAATGTCGGGCGTCTGCGCGTCGGTCCACTCGTAGTAGCGTTCGGCGACGGAGACGAGGCCTTCGATCGTGGCCAAGTCGTCATAGGTTGCGCCTGTGGCGGCGGCAAACGGCTCCCAGTCCGTTTCATTGAGAAACAGCAGCTCCGCCGACTTGGCGACGGGGAAGATCTTGATACTGCCCGAGCCGGAGAAGTCGCCTTCGCTCAGATAGTCCTCAATAAAGGCGGCGCGGTCCTCTTCGCTTAGATAATCGCTCAGATCGGCAATTTGACCCATCTCATCGAGCGCGTAGGCAGTGTCGGCGTAGGCGGAGAAGATGTTGGGCATCGCCTCGGCACCGACCTTGCCCTCTGCAGAGGCGAGCACATTGTTCTCAAGATCGGTCACGCTGCCGTGGCTGGAGCTCTCAACCGTGATGCCCTGTTCCTTGCCGACGGTTGAGTTGAACTCGTCGACGAGCGCGTTGAACGCTTCGAGCTGTTCACCGTTGTAGTACGTCCAGATCGTGATATTGACAGGGTTCGACGGAGAAAATCCGGGGTCTGCCTTGCTGCCGCAGCCTGCGAGCAGCATCATCGCCGCCGCTGCGGCGAGCACGCGGGGGAGAAATTTGTTGTGAGCCATGATGCTTCCTTTCTGTTTTGCGCGCCGTTCCGAAATGTGCAGATGAGCTGGCGCAGCAGAATGTCGGTGATGGCGCGCACATGCAGAATGTGCGTGCCGGATTCGAAGTTGCGCGACTCGACGACGTGGCTCAGAATGTTGATGATGGCGCTGTTCGTCTTCTCGTGCTCGTAAACCTGCTCTTCGGCCAGGTGGACAAGGTGCTTTTGGCGCGCGTAGAGCGTGAGTGCGTTGCTCACGCGCCGCTGCGTGACCGTCAGGTTGAACGGGCGGCGGATGTAATCCGTTACGCCGAGCTCGTAGGCCTTCTGGATGAACGACTCGTCATCCTCGGACGAGGTGATGATGACGGGGATCTCCTGCAGCCAGTTGCGCTGCTTCATCACCTCGAGCACGCCGAAGCCGTCGAGGCGGAGCATGTTGATGTCGAGCAGCAGGTCGATGTCGAACTCGGAGTGCAGCAGATCGAGCGCCTGCATGCCGTCGTCGGCATAGAGGTATTCGTAGCGGCCGCCGAGGATTTCGGAAAGGATCTGCTAGTTCATTTTCGAATCGTCCGCGATCAGGATTCTGGCTTCGACCATAGTGTAGACCTCATACGCATTTTAGGGCGCGCTCTTTTGTAGAAATGCCGCCGCGGGGCGGGCGGACAAGAAAATAGGCACCGGAAAAGCCAGTGCCAAACAAAAACTGTTTATGCGTGTTTTTAAGAAACATTTGATACTTAGTGTAAACTTAGCACAGAACCACGGAACATTCAAGGAAAATTTTCCCAGTGTTTCTGCTGCTTTGCCGGAAGCAGCTGAAAAAGCGGGAGACGGGCGAGGCGTTTGTACAAAAAGCGCAGCGTCAGGCTGGCAGACGGTGACAGGGGGAGAAAGACATGAGGGCGGAAAGAAGAATGCTGATTGCAGCACAAGGGAGGAATCGAAAGAGGTGTTGATCATCATTGACAATTTTCGGAAAAGAGCTTATAGTAACGCTGCATTTTTTGCAATTAACGATCCCTTAACAAGAGCTGACTCCAGCTGACAGCAACGGGGCGGCGCTGTCAAAGGTGAATTCTAGCGTACAAAATGTACAGAAGATCAATCTGAATCAGTCATGAGCATGATGCACGGGAGAAGAGAAAAACGCAGTAGGGGAGAGAGCACGTGAATCAAAAAAAGATCTTGATCGCAGACGGTTCTGAGCTGAACCGCGCCCGTTTGTGCCGAATGTCATCCGTCGCCGCATCATGAACACGGTTCTGTTGCACACAAAAAAGCAGCAGCTCATGAGCGTGCTGACCGACCGCTTTTACCGGCAGGAAAAAAATACCGAGCTTCTGGTCGACATCCTCGGCCACGCGGTGGAGTGCCGCAGCGGCGAGGGCGGCACACACATGACGCATGTGAGCCTTGTGACGGGGCTTTTGCTCCAGTGCCTTGTCGGCAAGACCGACCGCTATCATTTAGAGCGCGAGGATATCGAGGCCATCCGCATGGCCTCGGGCCTGCACGACATCGGCAAGCTGCAAATTTCGGAGGAAATTCTGACCAAGCCCCTCTCCCTCACGCCGGAGGAGTACGAGATTGTCAAGCGGCACACGCAGATCGGCGCAAAGCTCATCACCGACTTGCCGATCTATCAGAACGAGCGGCTCGTCAAGTACGCCATTGAAATTTGCCGCTGGCACCACGAGCGCTGGAACGGTGAGGGCTATCCCGACGGCCTCAAGGGCGACGCCATCCCCATCGCGGCGCAGGTCGTGTCGGTCGCGGACGTTTATGACGCGCTCACGAGCGAGAGGTGCTATAAAGAGGAGTTTTCGCACGAAAAGTCGATGCGCATGATCCATTCGGGCGAGTGCGGCAGCTTTAATCCGCTGCTGCTCGAATGCCTTGACGAGATCGCCGTGCGGCTGCAAAAGGAGCTGTCCGTCGTGCCGCACCTCGACCAAGGGCACAGCGAGGCGCGCTGCACAGTGGAAGAACTTTATGCAAGCCGCAGCGAGGACAGTACCACGCGCGTGGCGATCCAGCTCGAGGAGGAGCGCGGCAAACGCCAGTTTTTCAGCGAGGTGACGGACGAGTTGTGGTTTGAATACACGACAAATCCCGGTGCGATCGCGCTCTCAGCCAGCGCAAGCAAGCGGACGGGCCTTTCCAAGGTCGTGGTCGATCCGGCGGGAAACGCCGATTTCCTCGCCATGGTGGGGCAAAAGACGCTCGATGACATCCGCAGCTGGGCCGAAGCTGCCACGATCGACGAGACGTATTTTGAAACCGAGGCCGAGATTAGACTCGACGGCGCGATGCACTGGTGCAAGCTCGCAATCATGGTGGCGTGGTCGTCGATCGAGGCGGGACGCTACAATTCGCTCGTCGGCATCATCCGCGATATCGACAAGAGCTATCCTGAACTGCACATCAGCGCGAGCATCGGCGTCGCGTTCGCGGCGGGACGCATCTCAAGAACGATCCGCAGGGCGGACCTTGCGATGTATCAGGCCAAACTGAAAAAGGATTGCGTAGCAATTTATCGAGAGGAGAAAGAACATGAAACTTGACGAATTTTTCCGCTGCGTCGGCGGCGGCTACGGCGAAGCCAAGGCGCGTTTTCAGAACGAAGCGCATCGTGCGCTTCCTTAATATGTTCCCGGGCGACGACGGCATGCAAAACCTGACGAATGCGATGAATGCGGGCGACACGACTACGGCGTTCCGCGCGGTGCACACGCTCAAGGGCGTGGCGCTGAACCTTGGCCTCGGCTCGCTCGCCCACGCCAGCTCTCAGATGACGGAAGCGCTGCGCGCGGTCAGGATTCGATGCCTGAAAGCGTACAGCCACTCTATGTGGCGGTGCAGAAGGAGCACACTGCCATGTGCAGCGCGCTCGAGCAGCTCGAAAAGTAATTGAGAATAAAAAAGTCGAAACCTTTCGGTTCCGACTTTTTTACTTCTTACAGCAGCGGGGCGATGATGCGCATGCCGGGGCCGATGAGCTTTCGCATAAACGGGTCGTTTTTGAGAAGCTCTGCGTCCGCGCGGACGCACTTGGCGAGCGTTTGCTGGAAATCCTGCTCAATTTTTGCGACTTCGGGCGATGCATAGAGGTACGTGCCGCATTCAAAGTGGTGGTACAGGCTGCGGTAGTCCAGATTGATCGTGCCGACGGTCGCCTTGCAGTCATCGCTGACGAAGACCTTCGCGTGAACGAAGCCCGGCTCGTACTCATAAATTTGTACACCGTTTTCAAGCAGCCTGCGGTAATACGTGTGCGCAAGCGAGAAGGCGATCTCCTTGTCAGGCACATGCGGCAGGATGAGCTGGACCTCCACGCCGCGGCGCGCGGCGTAGGTCAGCGCCGTGATCATCTCGTTGTCAATGATGAGATACGGCGTCATGATGTGTACGTAACGGTTTGCACGGTTGATGATATCCATATAGACCATCTCGCCGACGAGGTCGCGGTCGAGCGGGCTGTCGCCATAGGGGATGACATAGCCCGCTTCCTTTTCGTGCGCCGGCTGCGGCACGTCGAGATACTTGCTGTAGACTTCAGGCGTAAAGTGCACGGAGCTGACGTCCCACATCTGCAAAAACATCAGCGTCAGGCTGCGCACGGCGTCGCCGCGCAGGGCAATGGCTGTGTCCTTCCAGTGGCCGAGGCGCGAGGTGCGGTTGATGTACTCGTCGGAGAGGTTGATGCCGCCTGTGAAGCCGACCTTGCCGTCGACGACCATGATCTTGCGGTGGTCACGGTAGTTGTAGTGCGTGGAGACGAACGGGCGCAGCGGCGCGAACATCTTGCAGGCAATGCCGAGCTTTTCGAGCTTTTCGGGGTAGGAATAGGGCAGCAGCGCGACCGCGCAGGTGCCGTCGTACAGCACGCGCACCTCGACGCCCGCGTTGACCTTTTCCTTGAGAATTTCAAGGATGCGGCCCCACATGTAGCCCTCCCTGACGATGAAATACTCGAGGAAGATGAAGTGCTCGGCCTTTTGGAGCTCGTCGCACATGACCTCGAACGCATCGTCGCCGAGGGGGAAGTATTGCGCCTGTGTGTTTTGATAGCAGGGGAAGCCGCAGGAATTCAGGTAGGAGGCAAGGCTTTGGAACTCCTCCGGTAATTCCTCCTTGGAACACGCGCCTTCCGAGGGGGCGAAGTGCTCCGTCTGCGACAGGATGTCGTTGTAGCGGCGGATCATCAGCCGGTGGCCGAGGTCGGTCTTGATGTAAACATACAGAATCAAGCCGAACACCGGCAGCACCGCGAGGATGAAAAACCACGTGAGCTTGATGGTCGGGTTGTCGTCGTTGCCGAACAGAAACAGCACGACTGCCGCCGACAGCAGCGTGTTGCCGCCCCAGAAGTAGGGCAGAAAGCCCTCGAGCTTGTAAAAGGCGGCAAAGAGAAACAAGATCTGCACGATCAGCGAAACGATGATGATGCCCGTGCGGCCGAAGATGATCTGCAAGAGGCCTCGCTTGCCCTTTTCTAAAAGAAGAATGTGATTGTCGTCGTCTTTCATAGATGTCCTTTCTCAAAGATGACCGTGCCCACGCGGGGCAAGGCACCTACATTTAATATATATCTACTTTATCATATTTATCATAACATGACTTTGCCGAAAAGCCAACCCATTTCCACTGCAAAGCGCACGCAGACGGAGGAAACGGGACTTGGCGATTTGATTTTCCTGTGTTAAAATGGCGAAAAAGGCAGAAAGGGGACGAGAAAATGGAGCTTAAGACGCAGGTCCATAATATTCCGCCGCTGTATGACGAAAAGTCGCGCGTGCTGATCCTGGGCTCGTTCCCGTCGGTCAAGTCAAGGGAGGCGGCGTTTTTCTACGCGCACCCGCAGAACCGCTTCTGGCCGACGCTCGCCGCTGTTCTGGGCGAGGAAACGCCGAAGACGGTCAAAGAGAAGAAAGCGATGGTCCTGCGCCGCGGCGTCGCCATGTGGGACACCATCGGCTCATGCGAGATCGTGGGATCGTCGGATGCGAGCATCACGAACGTTGTGCCGAACGATCTGTCCGTCGTTTTGGATGCGGCGGACATTCAGGCCATCTTCTGCAACGGCGGCACGTCCTACGCCTGCTATAAAAAATACTGCCGCGCGAAGCTCGGGCGCGAGGCCGTCCAGCTTCCCTCCACGTCGCCGGCCAACGCCAGATGGACGAAGGAAAAGCTTGTCGAGGCCTGGGGCGCGGCACTGAAACCGTATCTTTTTTGACGCGGCGTTGACAAAGAAAGGCAAATAGTTTATGATACAGGCTCAATCGATACAAGGAGTGTGAAACCATGGGCAAACTGGCAGCGCCGGTGCGCGCTGACAAGGAAATGATGTTTACGAATCGCCAGCTCGTCGCGCTGATGTGGCCGCTGCTGCTCGAGCAGCTTCTGGCCATTACAGTGGGTCTTGCCGACTCGCTGATGGTTGCGACCGTCGGCGACGCGGCGATCAGCGCGGTGTCGCTCGTCGACTCGATCAGCAATCTGATGATCTACATTTTCTCGGCGATGGCGACCGGCGGCGCAGCCGTTGCGGGCCAGTACATCGGACAAAGACAGAAGGAGGACGCCTGCAACGCGGGCCAGCAGCTCATCGCGCTGCTCGGCGCGGTGTCGATCTTCTTCATGGCGCTGCTGTACCTGTTCCGCACGCAGATATTGACCGTGATGTTCGGCCATATCGAGCCCGACGTCATGGCGGCGACGAACACTTATTATTTATATGTGATGGCATCCATTCCGGGTATCGCGCTCTACAACGGCGGCGCGGCGCTGTTCCGCACGATGGGCCACAGCGACGTGTCGCTCAAAGTTTCGCTCCTGATGAACAGTATCAACGTGATCGGCAACGCCGTTTTGATCTTTGGCTTCGGTATGGACGTCGCGGGCGTCGCGATCCCGACGCTCGTGTCCCGCACGGTCGCGGCAGTCGTGATTCTCTCGCTGCTCTTCAACCGCGACTTAATGCTGCACCTGTCCGATATTCGCGGCTTCCACCTCAATATGCGCCTGATGAAGAACATCTTCTACATCGGCGTGCCAAGCGGCGTCGAAAACGGCATGTTCCAGCTGGGACGCCTCGTGCTTTTCAGCCTGATCTCGACGTTCGGTACGGCATCGATGGTGGCGAACGCCATCGGCAACACCATCTCAAACTTCAACTGCTTTGCCGGTCAGGCCATCAACTTGGGCCTTGCCGCGGTCGTGAGCCAGTGCGTCGGCGCGGGCGAATTCGATCAGGCGCGCGCATATCTCAGAAAAATTGTCAAGTGGACCTACGGCATCATGGCAGTCGTCAACCTGACGATCATCGCATTGCTGCCGCTCATCATGCGCGTCTACAACGTTTCTCCCGAGGCGGAGAAGCTCGCCGTCACGGTCACGCTGATCCACGGCATCTCATCCATCTTCATCTGGGTACCGGCGTTTATGGTGCCGGGCTTCCTGCGCGCGGCGGGTGACGCGAAGTTCACGATGCTCGCCAGCATGCTGACGATGTGGGTCGTGCGCGTGATGCTTGCGTATGTGCTGGGCAAGTACATGGGCTACGGCGTCATCGGCGTGTGGTTCGCGCACGCGATCGTGGACTGGTCGGTGCGCAGTGTCATCTTCTTCCTGCGCTACCGCAGCGGCAAGTGGGAGACGATGGGGATCAAGACGTGATTGTTTTTTAAGGATGCCGTTGGCATCCTTAAAAAATAGGGGATGCGCTCCGCTTCGTGCCTCGCCGCCCGTAGGGCGGTTCGACACGCGCGGAGCGAGAAGAATAAATCGCCACGCACTTGTCGCGGCGATTTATGGATCAAAAACATTTCGCGGCTGCGGCCGCGAAGATAAAGAGGTCTCCGCTTAAAAAGCGGAGACCTCTTTGCCTTCTGTTACACTTTTACATTTCAACGGTGATGTTGTCGGTGCCGTGCTGCTCGAATTCGCCTAAGTAGGTGTCCATGCGCTCGCGCAGCTCGTCGACATTTTCGGGCGTGGGCGCGTCGCTGTCCATATCGCGCAGGGCAAGCTCCTGAGCGAGAATTTCAAAAAACATCGTGTCCTCGTAGGCCATGATGGCCTCGTGGATGCCGCCCTCGGCAAACGCGCGCGAGGGGATCAGTTCGCCCTGATAGGCCTCGACCAGCGGCACCATGCCGTGGGAGAGACAGTTGGCGAATACGGTGCTCTCTACATCGTCATATTCGCGGATACGGTCGTCGCCGCGGGTGGAGTTCATCACCCAGTTGCCGACGTAGACCAAATCAAGAAGACGGCGGAATTGCTTTTCCGTCAGATCAATTTTCATAGTGACGCCTCCTTTGACGGAACAGAGAATCTGCTTACCGGAGATTATAGCACGCGCTTTTGCATTTTACCATAGCAAAAACAGGGAAACGCACAAAAAATGCAAATGCGCCTTGTGTCCCGCTCTCCGCCGTAGTATGATGACAGAAACAAATGAGAAAGAGGACTGTATGAAAAGAAACGTTTGGCTCACCGTGCACGGCGAGCAGCAATACGAAGGCATGAGCGCCGACAGCTCAGATCTCCGCGTGCGCGGCACGATGGAGGAAACGCGCGACGGCTATCTCCTGCGCTATGAGGAAACGGACGGGGACGGCAAGGTGACCACCGCGACGCGCCTTGCCCTCGCGCCGGACTGTATCATTCTGACGCGCACGGGCGAGGTGACGAGCGAGATGGTCTTTGCGGAGGGGAAGGAGCACACCTCATTCTATGCCGTGCCCTACGGAACCTTGCCGGTCGCAGTGAAGGCGGAGTCGGTCAAGTGGAAGCTCGACGAGGACGGCGGGATGCTGGCCCTGCGCTATGCAATTACTATCGGCGGGCAGAGAGGAAAATGCGCCCTGCGCATCCGCGTGAGAACAGAAGAATAAAGGAAAAGGAGCTGCCTACGGCGGCTCCTTTTTACGCGCCCATGAGTAGCCGCACAAAAAACGCGGATGCGAGGAACATCACCACGTCGGCGCAGAGCGCGGCGGGGATAGTATAGCGCGTTTTCGTAATGCCCGCCGCGCCGTAATAGACGGCGACGGTGTAGAATGTCGTTTCGCTCGAGCCGAGCATGACCGCCGCAACGCGGCCGACATAGGAATCGACGCCGTAGGAGTCCATGATCTCCGATCCGACAGCCAGCGCGCCGCTGCCGGAGATGGGGCGGATGAAGAGAAGCGGCGCAGTCTCGGCAGGAATGCCAATCTTGTCGAGTGCGGGGGCTAAAAGCGCGCCGAGCGCCTCCATCGCGCCGGACGCACGGAACATATAGACGGCGGTGAGCAGCGCGATGAGCGACGGCAGGATGTGCAGCAGCACCGTGAGTCCCTCTTCCGCGCCTTTGGTGAGGGCAGAGTAGACGTCGACACGCTTGCCGAGGGCAAAGCAGGCCGTGAAGGTGAGCAGTACGGGCACGATGAGCGTAGAGAGCGCCATAGGTTCAATTCCTCCAGAAGTGGGCGAAGAGCTTTGCGGCAAGGAGCCCTGCGAGGACGGACAGAAGCGACGTCAGCCACACGGCGGGCAGAATGTCGAACGGGTCGGCGGCGCCGAGCGAAGCGCGCACGCCTGCGAGCGTGGTGGGCAACAGTTGAATGGACGCCGTATTCAAAACGACGAGCAGGCACAGCTCATCCGATGCGGTACCCTTGCAGCCGCGGCTCATACGGCAGGCGG
>UMBI01051140.1_pt1 | contig 17850 bp, 21 predicted proteins | sample 1963911 | NCBI WGS metagenome assembly UMBI01 (sample SAMEA4835936, study PRJEB28245) | human gut metagenome | biome: gut microbiome; material: fecal sample | place: Denmark | collected 2008
TGGACGAGACCGTGTCCATGAAGGTGGTTCGAATCATTCAGGGGTATGTGAATGTAGTTAATAAGATGGTGTGGAGAAAATACTGAGTTACAAAGTGAGAATGCTATGCGACGAGTGAATATATTAGGCGTTGAAATTTCGGCTGTTAACAAAGAAACTGCAATTCAATATTTATTAAAAAACATGGACAAAGCACGAGGAAGATATATTTGTGCTTGTAATGTTCATACTACCGTAACAGCACATGAAAATTTGGACTATCAAGCGGTTCAAAACAATTCATTCATGACTTTGCCAGATGGAAAGCCCTTATCTAGTGTAGGCATTCGTCGCGGGTATTCGGAAATGGGGCGAGTGACTGGCCCCGATTTTATGGAACAAGTGATTGCAGCCACAGAAAAAAGTGATGCTCGTCACTATTTTTATGGAACAACGCAAGAAAATCTGAATGCACTACTCGAATACTTAAAGGTAAATTATCCCCAATTGTCCATTGTTGGTTGTGAGCCATCGTTGTTTAGACCGTTGACGATACAAGAAGAAACGGAACTGTGCGACAGAATCAACGAATCGAAAGCGGATTTTGTATGGGTTGCACTCGGTGCACCACGTCAAGAAAAATTTTGTGCGAAACTTAGCAAAAATACAAATGCCGTTTGGATAGCTGTTGGTGGAGCATTTAATGTTATTTCTGGAGTGATTCCACGTGCACCGCAGTGGATGCAGGATCACAGCTTAGAATGGTTGTATCGATGGAGCAAGGAACCAAAAAGATTGTTTAAACGGTATGCAGAAACAAATTCAAAATTTATTTTTTATCTGATAAAAGAGAAGGTTGAAAAAAGATGAGAAAAAAAGTCTGCATGGTCGTTCCGAGCTTCACAGCAAAGGGCGGAATTACATCTGTAGTAAATGGTTACCGGAACTCTCAATTGACAGAAGATTACGATGTGCGATTTATAGAGACCTATTGCGATGGAAGTGCAATTCAAAAAACTTCTAAAGCATTAAGTGCGTATTTGAAATTTATTTATACAGTTTTTTTTGGAAACCAAATCTTGTTCATGTTCATACTTCTTTTGGAGGAAGTTTTTATAGAAAGGCTGTAATAATTGAGATTGCCTCTCTTGCTAAAATTCCGGTTGTTAATCATGTTCATGGTGCGGATTTTGATGAGTTCTATCGAAAAAAATCTCAGAAAAAGAAGAAAACCATAGAAAAGATTTACAATAAATGCATTAAAACCATTGCCCTGTCAGAGGAATGGAAGAAGAATCTTGCAGAAATTGTGCCAGAACAGACAATTAGAGTTGTAGAGAATTATGGTGTTTTGCAGGAAGATTTGATCAAAGATAAATTTACAAAACCGAATAATAAACTGATTCTTTTTTTAGGATTTATATGTGAAAGAAAAGGATGCTTTGATATTCCGGCTATTGTAGATCAAGTATGCAGAAAAATACCGGATGCACGGTTTATTCTTGGTGGAAGTGGAGAAATCGAAAAAGTCAAGCAGAAACTCAGTGCGAAATATAAAGATAATGTGGTATTCCCGGGATGGATACGAAACGAGCAAAAAAAGCAATATTTGAGAGAGGCGGATATTTTTCTTCTCCCTTCGTACAATGAGGGAATGCCTATGGCAATATTGGACGCTATGGGGTGTGGTCTTCCAATTGTGAGTACAGATGTTGGAGGCATTCCTAAAATCGTAAGGCAAGGAGTTAATGGATATTTGTATAAACCGGGTGATAGTAAAAACATGGCATGTGCAATTATTGAGTATCTTACAAATGATGAAAAGAGAGTTAAGGCTGGGCAAGAGAGTGTTGATATTATAAGGAAGTCATATTCTCTACAGCAAAACATTGATAAACTTGAAAAAATATATTCGGAAGTGGCAAGATGAAAAACATTTTGTGCTATGCAAATAATCTTGTGGCAAATGTTGCGAGAAGTATTCGCTATATAGGAAATTACAAAGCTCCACTTATTTCCAGCTTTGATAGATTACGGATTTCAATCACACGTGGAGGAAAAATGAAGATTGGAAATTACTGCCAGTGCAGGGGGGGTCTACTTTGTCTGCGATGGTGGTTCATTGGTGATTGGTGAACATTGTTTCTTTAATGTAGGATGTTCAGTTACTTGCATAGAAAGTGTTACAATTGGCAATGGATGCACGTTTGGAAATAATGTCGTGATAGTTGATCACGATCATGATTTTAGAAATGAAAACAGAGGATGCTTTGTTGCATCGCCAGTATCCATTGGCAAAAATGTTTGGATTGGTGCAAATACGGTGATTTTACGTGGCACGAAAATTGGAGACAATTGTGTCATAGGGGCAGGAAGTGTCGTTAAAGGCGATATTCCAGCTAATTCAATTGTTGTACAAAAACAGTTGCAACGGATTTGCAGTATTTAATTTTAAACTCCAGTCACTATTGCGAGTAACATATTATGAGTGAATTTGTATACTTGCATAGAGGAGTTTATATGTTATATCAAAGCATTGATTTTACACGGCGTGCGATGAATAAGATTTTTATCGAGCCTGGTATGAAAAAAGGATTCAAAACATGTGGAGTAAATACTAAAGTTGGCGCTGGATGTGAATTAAAGCCATTGAAAAATATTTCGGTCGGGAATTATGTCGAAATAGGTCCACGTGCGCTGTTTTGGACAACGAGGGCAAATATAATTATAAAGAATCATGTTATTTTTGGACCTAATGTGACGATTATAACTGGGGATCACCCGACAAATATAGTTGGAAAATACATTATGGATATTTCTGATGATGAAAAACCAATGGAATGTGATAGCGATGTGGTGATTGAGGATGATGTTTGGATTGGATGTAATGCCACAATTTTGAAGGGCGTTCATATACAAACAGGTACGATTATTGCAGCTGGAAGCGTAGTAACTACCAGTACGGATCCGTATGGAATATATGGAGGTGTACCCGCTAAAAAAATTAAAGAACGATTTACACCAGAACAATTAAAACATCATCTTGAAGTGATACAAAAAAACAGATAAAGGAATAAGACTGTATGAACATAATACCTAAAGTGATTCACTATTTTTGGTTTGGAAATAATCCTAAGCCTGAGATTGTTGCAAAGTGTATTGCATCTTGGAAAAAGTATATGCCTGACTGGGAAATCAAAGAGTGGAATGAGAGCAACTATGATGTTCAATGTTGCCGCTATGTTGAGCAGGCATATAAAGCAAAAAAATGGGCATTTGTTTCAGATTATGCAAGATTTGACATTTTAAATAGAATTGGTGGTCTTTATTTCGACACGGATGTTGAACTGCTAAAACCAATACCGGATTGCTATTTTGAAAATCCGTTTACAGCAGTTGACAGTAATGGAATGGTTGCACCAGGTCAAGTTATAGCATTGCCCAAAGCACACTGGTTGTCTGAAAATATTGTTAACTCATATCGAAATAGTGTGTTTGATGCCAATAACCTTACAGCAGAAGTCACAATCAATACGAGAGTCAACAATTACTTGAAATCAAATGGCTTTATAGAAAAAGACGAATTTCAGAAAATCGCTGATTTGTGCATTTATCCGTCAGTACAGTTTTGCGGTTTTGACGTGACTATAAATGAGTACAATATCACAAATGAGACGATAGCGGTTCATCATTTTGCAGGAAGTTGGCTTGGTAAAGGATATACCTTTAAAAGAAAGATTCAGAAACTGGTAAAGAGATTGATTGGTTTAGAAAATTATAAGAAACTTCTTAAAATCAAACATAATCTCTTTGGTGTAGCAATTAAATAATTTTTGTGCGAGGAATTAGATTTGGACATTAAAGTTAAGGCTCCAAGGGTGAACACGTTTGTCGATTTAGGTCTGTTGCTTTTTGTATTAAAAACAGGATTCGATGTTTCTGGGATTTTGCCACATAATACCATAGTTGATAACATTACCATCGTTGTCGGTTTGGGAGCGTTTGTTATAGCTGTTTTGCAACAGAACTACTCGGCAGGTACTTTATTTAAGTATGCGATGATAACAGTGTTGTCTCTTTGCTCAACTTTAACTTCAGGGCAATCAGTAATTATCATAACTGTCATAACAATTTTGGCAATTCGCCAGTTAGATTTTACAAAGGTTATAAGAAAAATAAGAATTTGGTCAACGTGGTTTATTTGCATTCATTCCATATATTTTTTAATTCAATTGCTTTTAGGTAATGCAAAGATGTTTTCTACTGACGCTCAAGGTCGAGTGCGAGCTTCCTTTGGCTTCGGACATGCGAACACATTCTCAATATATCTTTTCAATATTATTTTGATGTGGGTATGGGAAAACTATGAAAAGCTCTCGTGGAAGCATGTGGCTATGATTTTTCTAATAGAAACAGCGGCATTTATGTTAACGAACTCAAGGACATCATATTTATGCGTAATTGTATTTTTGTTGCTACTGGTGTTAATATTATATAGTAAAAGATCATTAAGATGGCTTAATAAAGTAGCAGGATTAATTTTTCCGATTTTATCAGTACTTGCTTTGGTCTCTTACAAGTTGTTATTGGGCGGGAACATGACAATACGATTAATTAATGATGCACTGACGGGAAGAATAACCCTTGGCGCATACGCACTTCAAAAAGACGGACTTTCATTTATCGGACAAAAAATGAGTTTTGGTAAAATTGCATGGACACCAGAATGGCAATTGAATTATTTTACACTCGACTGTACATATACTAGCTTATGGGTGAACATCGGATGGATGTGGATCATCATCTTAATGGTTTGTTTCCTTATGTTAGCGAAACGAAAGGAAATAAAGATTAGTTTGTTTATTATTATGTGGGCGCTCTATGCGATTTCAGAAGTGCATGGGTTGGACGCATACCTTTGCTTTCCGATTTTGATGGTGGTACTTTTACTTAATAACCAAATTGGTTTTGATGATAATAAGACAGAGGGATAGAGGGGCAGATATTGAATGGTAAATCGGACTGAGTTGGTTTCTGTAGTTATTCCCGTCTATAATGCTTCCCAATTTGTAGAGACGTGCTTAACTAGTATATGTAAGCAAACATATCGACATCTGGAAATTATTGTTGTTGACGATGGATCGACTGATGATACATTAACTAAGTGCAGAAATTTTAGGGACGACAGAATTATAATTGTTTCACAAAAGAATCGAGGCGTTTCATCAGCAAGAAACAATGGGCTTGATCTATCGCACGGCGACTGGATTGTATTTTTAGATGCGGATGACCAGATTAAACCTATAGCAATTGAGAGAGCAATTGATGTCGCACATCAAAATGGTGCGGATACAGTTTGTTGGAATTGTTGTGGATTTACAGATTCAAATCCACATATTAAATTCTTACCGTTCTCGCCAAAGGCGGAGTTTTTTGTTGATTCAAATGAAACGGATATTGCAATGATTTTAGAGTCTCTTTATTATACATTTGACATGAAAGAATTCTATCCTGGACAAATGTTTAGAGCTTCATGGGGAAAACTATTAAATGGAAATATTATAAGGAAGCATAATATACGATTCCCAGTTGACATGCCTCTTGGAGAAGATGCGGCATTTCTTTCATGCTACTTTAAAAAGATTAATAAGGTTGCATTTATAGATGAAGCATTGAATTATTATAGAATTACAGCTACATCGGCAGTAGGTAAATATAGAGATAATATTCTAGAACTTCAAAAAGAAGAAGAACGAATTGTAGAAAATCTTTTTAAGGAATGCGTTAATCGGGATACAATTATGGTGAACTATTATATGGAATGTGATAGGCAATACATAAATAATTTGAGAAAGAAGAACCGAGGGGGGATTTATTTAATAAGAGAAATGCATAAATATATTTGCGCATTTGGCAGAGCAAATATAGAAAGAATCGACTATAAAAAAGTGCAAATCCGTAAGATTTTACTTGCGCTATCAATTAAATATAAAATGCGCGCAGTGGAAATACTTATATCGCTGATGTTTTGATGACGGTGATAATTTGTAACTCTTACGGACTTTAAAACTATAAATGCTGGTAATGAACAAATTTCACAAAAATGATGATTGCAGCTCAGATGATGTTTAGCTCTGATACGATTGCTTTAAAGTTATATTATAGGTTGACACAAATATAGTGAGGAAAATCTAAATGGAGAAGGCTGCTATTGTTACGATTGAATCTTTAAATTGATAAAGGAATAAAAATGTCTAAAGATAAAGTTAGCGTTATTGTACCTGTATATAATGCAGAAAAATATATTGATATTACAATTGAGTCAATACTCACTCAAACACACAAAAATCTAGAGTTGATTATTGTTGATGATGGCTCAACTGATTGTAGCGCTTCATTATGTAGAGACTGGCAGAAGAAAGATAATAGGATAAGATATATCCGTCAGAAAAATGCGGGAGTAAGTGTAGCTAGGAATAATGGCTTGGATAAAGCAACAGGCGAATATATTGTATTTTGTGATGCAGATGATTGGATTGATAAAGAATATATTGACGATTTGATTTCAAATGCTTCTGAACATGAGGTGGTTATTAGTTCTTTCCAGCAAATAACAGAGGGCGGAATAAAGAGAAGAACTTATAATCTAAAAGATGCCACTGCGAGTTTTAGCCGAAGAGATTTCTTTGATGATTGTATTAATGGATTTATTTATACATATACAATATGGGGAAAGCTGTTTGAACGGTCTCTGATAGGAAAATTGAGGTTTAGACCATTAGCTTATTCGGAGGACGCAATTTTTGTAAGAACCATTTTAGCAAGATGCAATTCAGCTGTTTTTATTAACTCTACTGGCTATCATTATAGGATTAACCCGGATAGTGTGACAGCTGATATATCAAGAATCGAAGAGCAGTCAATGGGATCATTAGCGCTTATTGGGCACACACTTAAAATTTGTAGAGAACAACAGGAAATGTCAAACATAAGCAAGAAATTTGATTGCATGCTTCGGGACTCGGTCGAATCTTATTTGAAGGTTGCAATAAAAAACCCAATACGAAAACCAAGTTTGAGTAAAAGGGTTTTAAATGAAGCAACACACCTTTTAGCTAAAGATGACATCAGGTTTTGGGTGAAAGTACGTTTTCTTGAGATGTTATATAGGATTAAATGCCTTTTTTGTCCACAATTAAAGATGAATTCAATTTGAAATGGAGAAAAATGCGAATATGAGGGTTGCAGTAATAACAATTTATGATTTGATGAATTATGGAAATCGTTTGCAAAATTATGCGGTAATCCACTATTTGCAAAAACAGAATATTAAGGCAGATACTATTGTGCTCGATTATAATACTGCTTTGGGGAAAATTAAACGATACATAAAAAAGCTATTAAATAAACCAATATATGTAAATTGGAGTTTGCAGCAAGAGCGAGAGGAATTTGTTAGGCAGTTAAGTGAACATGAAAAGGTAAAACATGAAAAATTTAAAGATTTCTCTTATAAATATACTAATATTCAGCACAAATCGTATATAAAACCCGGGGACAATCATTGGACAAATGACTATGATTATTTCATAGTTGGCAGTGATCAAGTTTGGAACCCACAGATAGATCAAGCTAAAACGTGGGAATTTTTATGTTTTGCTCCACGGGGGAAAAGGATAAGTTGGGCAGCAAGTTTTGGTGTAAATGAAATCGTTAATCCGAGTAGAACACTAATAGAAGGGTTGGCTGGAATGGATTACATTTCAGTACGTGAAGAAAGTGGAAAAAAAATAGTATCAGAGATATCAAAAAAAGAGGCGATAACTCTAGTTGATCCAACACTTATGCTTGATGCAAGCGAATGGAACAAAATCTCTCAAAAGCCTAGTAGCCTATACAATGACGAAAAATACATATTAATGTTTTTTTTGGGAAAGACTTCAGATATCGCAAAACAATTAGCGTTAGATATAGCAGATAAAAATGGATATAAAGTTATTGATTTATTGGATGAATCATCCGCTGTATATGAATCTGATCCTTCAGAGTTTTTGTATTTAATTTCACATGCAAAATTAGTGTTGACAGATTCTTTTCATGCTTGTGTGTTTTCTTTTTTATTTAACAAACCTTTTTATGTGTATGATAGAAACTGGAAACACGGAAGTATGAACTCACGCCTTGAAACGCTACTGAAAAAGTTCCACTTGGAGCGTAAATATGCAAACTCCGGATTGGAAAACGACATTTGGGAGCACAACTACGAGGATGGATATAAGCAACTTGAATTAGAGCGTCAGAAAGCGACAGATTTTTTAAAAAAAGCATTGGACTGCTAAAGAAGAAAGAGGCAAAATGAGCAGAACGGAAAATGCGTCCCGTAATATAGTTTGGGGGATATTAAGCAAAGTAATATCGTTGGGTCTTCCCTTTGTCACAAGAACTGTTATGATCTATACAATGGGGATGCAGTACGTGGGTTTGGGATCCCTTTTTACATCGATTCTGCAGGTTTTGAGTTTTGCAGAGCTTGGAATAGGCAGTGCACTGGTTTTCAGTATGTATAAACCCATTGCAGAGGGTGATGATGACAAAGTATGTGCGCTTCTGAATTTTTACAGAAAGACATATAGAGTTATTGGCTGCGTGATACTAATTTTCGGTCTGGCTATGATGCCGTTTCTCCAGTATCTGATTGCAGGTGATTTACCCAACGATATCAATTTACAAGTTCTGTTTTTAATTTATCTTTTGAATAATGTGCTGGGATATTTCCTCTTTGCATATAAACAGTCGCTTTTTACTGCGTCCCAGCGCACAGATATGATAAGCAAGATTGGAATGGGACTGCAGTTGTTTTCCAGTATTGCGCAAATTTTAGCGTTGGTGCTGTTGCATAATTACTATGCCTACGCTGCGGTTATCCCGGCTATAACTTGCTTGAATAATATTTGCGTTGGAGTCTTGACGGACAAGTATTATCCCCAATACAAGTGTAAAGGTGAAATCGAAAAAGAGGAACTACACTCCATAGAAAAGAAAGTTGGAGGTATGGTTTTTCAGAAAATAGGTGGCATCGTGTTGACCTCGGTCGATACGATTGTCATTTCAGCGTTCTTGGGATTGACTTCATTGGCACTTTATCAAAACTACTATTATATTATAACTGCATTGTTTGGATTTTTAACAGTAATCATGCAATCAATTATTGCAGGTGTGGGCAATTCAGTGGCATCTGAAACAGTTTCAAAAAACTATTCGGATTTCAAAAAATTTAACTTTATCTACATTTGGATTGTCTCGTGGTGCACAACATGTCTGTTATGCCTATATCAGCCTTTTATGCAGATATGGGTTGGAACAGAAAATATGTTTGGCGTGGAAATGGTAGTTCTCTTTGCACTATACTTTTTTGTGCACAAGTGGTGTGATATGCTTTATGTCTACCAAGAGGCGTGCGGTATCTGGTGGGAAACAAAATTTGTTCCCTTTATCGCTGCAATCGTTAATTTGACTGTCAATATTATACTTGTTAAAACAATCGGTCTTCCTGGAATTCTTATTTCTACGATTGTCTCAGTCGTTTTTATATACGACACTGGTTATGCAAAAGTTCTTTTCAAAACATATTTTGAATCAGTAGATGAGGGATTAAAGCAATATTGGAGTCGACAGATTCGATACATACTGATAGCAAGCATTGCGTGTGCAATAACGGTTGCGGTTTGCTCCTTGCCAACAATCGAATCAGCATGGTTGAGACTGATCGTAAATGGGATTATATGTGTGTTGATTCCTAATACTGTTTTTGTTCTTGCATGGAAGGGCCTGCCGGAGTTTGCTTACGCGAAAAATATGCTTGATAAATTCTCAAGAAAGTTGATGCGGAAATGATTAAGCAGAAAATCAAAAAAATATATAGGAGCTTGATTATTGAATTCCTATCGAAGCAATCTATATTACAGAATAGTCATTGGACAACCGAGGATAATAGCGAGTTCAAACAGTTTCGTGCCCGTATTGATAAGTCCATTACATACGAGTTGACTACGCGACCCATTGATCCATCCAACGCAGCGCATAAATGGGTTGGTGCACAGGTCTATCATGATAAAGTCTATGCTATGCCCAATGATGAGACGCGGGTGCTCTGTTATGACGTAGAACACAATAGAATTGATTATATTACAGGTATCAAGACGGGTTTGTTTAAATGGACTGGAGGTTGCGTGTGGAAGAATGCGATTTATTGTTTTCCACGCACTGCAAATTCATTTCTCAGAATTGACGAAAAAGGTACAAAGGAAATTCCTTTAACATTCGAGTACCAAAAGGAACATCATTATTCTGGCGTTTGCACAAAAGACGGCATCGTATATCAGCCACCGCGGAATACAAACCATATTCTTAAAACCAATCTGGATACAGGTGCTTCCATTAAAATCAAAATCGTCGATGAAAAATACCATGTTACTTTTAGATATTGTGGAAGTATTATTCATCCGAATGGCTATATCTATTTCTTTCCGGAGAATAACGAACGCGTAATTAAGCTTGACCCCAAGACAGATAGGTGGTGCTTTATTGGAGAGAAAATCTCAACGATGTGCTTTGATGCTAAGATTGGGTTGGATGGTAACATATACGGGTTTAGTGCATACCGCAAAGGTATCATGAGAATTGATGTGACGAATGATACGGTTCAGATGATTCATACAGACATAGAACCGGGTGCGTATGGGACAAAATATGGTGCAGATGGTTGCCTGTACAGCGTCCCCGGAGATGGAAGTAAATACTTCAGGTATGATACAGAAAGTGATAGCGTAGAAGTGGCTTTTAACTTGAAGGATAAATCAAAAGCGAAATATGCGGGTGGTGTTACTCTTTCTCAAGGCCATATCATTTGTATCCCTGCTAAGGAAAAAAACATACTTGAATTATCACCAAATAAGGAAATTACAATAAATCGACAAGTGTATGATTTTTTTTGTGTAGACAATTACTAAGGAGAAAACTGGTATGATCAAAAAGATTACTGAAAAGGTAATAAAGAAAATTGCACAGCAACGGCCCATCAAATTGACTGCAAATTTTGTGGAATGCGGCTCGGAATTCAACGGAAAAACGGCGTTGCTCATCGGTGGTGGAACAGGTATTGGCTATGCAATAGCACAAGAACTTGCCGCAAATGGAGCGAAAGTAGTTGTGTGTGGTAGAAAGCTACATGAAATTGATAACATGGATGCTGAAGTCCTGGATGTTTCGAAAATTGATGAATTAAAAGCTGCGTTGCAAATGCTTATAAATAAGTATGGCAGTTTTGATATTGTGGTTAATTCACAAGGGATTTGTCCAGAGGCTGATTTTAAGCAGTCCTTTTATGAAATTGATCAAGCAGATTTCGAAAAGGTTTCTAGAGTGAATTTTGAATCGGTTTATTTTGTCAATCAGTTCTTCTGCGAGTACTATGAGAATAACAAAATTTCTGGTAATATTTTGAATATTTGCTCGACAGAGGGTTTGAAAGGTAATGTTGTTCCGTATGGCTTAACAAAAGCAGCTGTTATCAGTATGACAAAAGGTATCGGCAAAATTATGGCTTCTAAAAATATAGTTGTTAATGGTATTGCGCCGGGAGCAACTGCAACAGCTATGATGAAAATGGATTGCGATGGGAATATCAGAAAAGACTATATCCCATCTAAAAGAGCAACAATACCGCTTGAAATTGCGAAAGGCGCACATCTACTTTTAAGTGACGCTGGAAGACAAATGTGTGGTCAGATACTTGTAATTGATGGCGGGGAAAGTTTGAAGTGAGAATATGAAAAGTCTATTTCAAATTGCTAAGAGGTATATAACCAAGGCGATATATAGAGCGCAAATTACCGGTTCTGGGAAAATCTATCTTGATAAGGATTATCTGAAAATCAATAGAACAGCTGCACTTAACCTTAAAGGAAACTTGGTGTTGAATGCAAATCGGATGGGGAGAAATGGTCGTTCATCTATTTTGCGCATGGATGAAAATTCAACTTTAGACTGTGCTGGTTTCCAGTTTATGTACGGGGCGGATATTATTCTCTTTAAAGGTGCACACTTGGTACTAGGTAAAAATTCTTTTATAAATAGCGATTGCAAAATCAGATGCCATAAAGAAATTACAATTGGAGAGAATTGTGCCATCTCCCACGATTTTACGATAATGGATTCGGATGCACATGAACTTAACGGTAGTAGAAACACAAATCCTATCCACATCGGTAATCATGTTTGGATTGGAACAAGAGTCACTATTTTGAATGGCGTAACAGTTGGAGATGGTGCGGTCATTGCTGCAGGTGCATTGGTGACGAAAGATGTCCCGGCAAGAGCACTGGTTGGTGGTGTCCCTGCACGGGTGTTAAAAGAAAATGTGGAGTGGAATGTTTGATGGAAAGATTTGCTGTGCCTGAAACATATGCAGTGTGGTCAAAAAATCAAGATATCCGGTATTGTAGTACGTCTGGAGGAGCTTTTACTGAATTTGCTAAAGCTATAATAGCGGACGGTGGTCTCGTTGCCGGTGCAAAGTACAATGACGAAAACTTAGTAGAGCATGACCTGATCGATAGCTATGAGGGAATTGAAAAACTACGTCAATCAAAGTACATGAGTAGTTCGATGGGTGACATTTACAAAAGGGTAAAGACCGAACTTGATTCAGGTAGATTGGTTGGCTTTTGCGGGTCCCCCTGTCAAGTGGCGGGTTTATATTCCTTCCTTGGGAAAGAGTACGAAAATCTTTTTACAATGGACTTTATTTGCCGTGGCATGAATTCTCCCAAGGCATTTAAAGCATGGCTGAGCGAAATTGAGCAGCGTGAAGGGTGTAAGGTTACTAAGGTCTGGTTTAAGTATAAAGAAGGCGGATGGAAAACATCTCCAAGGCGGACACGACTTGATTTTGAAAATGGAAGCTATAAGGTATATGAAGGCGAGAAAAACCTTTATATGCATGGCTATTTGACATCAAATCTTTATATTAGGCCTTGCTGTGGAGACTGCCGATTTAAAGGTGTGCCTCGAAAAAGTGATGTGACCTTTGCCGATTTCTGGGGTATTGATAAGGAATTAGACGATGATAAGGGAACATCGATGCTCCTGGTGAATTCTGAAAAGGGAAAAAGATATTTTGAAATAGTTCGTAATAATTTAAATGTATATGAAAAGGATTTTGCTTCGATTTTTGATGGAAATCCGATGTTTACGACATCTGCAACTGTACCGCAAAAAGGACATGATTTCCTTGCTGACTTGGATAATTTGAGTTTTTCTGAAGATTTAAAAAAATATGGGGGATATCCAGTTCGGATTCCACTTTGGAAACGATGCTTCTATAAAGTAAAACGAATAGCTAAGAGAATACTGAAGAGGTAATGGGATGAATTCAAAAATAAATAGGCAATGCCCTGTTCTGTATAAATGTAAAACAGATTGCTGCGGATGCACGGCATGCTATGCGATTTGCCCGAAAGAAGCTATCTCCATGGTGGAGGACGAAGAAGGATTTGAATATCCAAGGATTGATGAGAATAAATGTGTTCATTGTTATCAGTGTATCAAGGTGTGTCCAATCAAAGCGGCAAGAGCACAGTGAGGAGAAATCATGAAAACAACATTACTTATCATGGCAGCCGGTATCGGTAGCCGCTTTGGAACAGGAATTAAGCAGTTGGAGCCGGTGGATGCTTCTAATCATATTATCATGGATTACTCGATTCATGATGCAATTGAGGCTGGCTTCAACCATGTAGTATTTATTATCCGTAAGGATATCGAGAAGGAATTCAAAGAGGTCATCGGTGATCGCATTGCCTTCATTTGCTCTTCTCATAACGTAACAGTAGACTACGCTTTCCAGGATATCAACGATATTCCGGGAACTCTGCCGGAAGGCCGTACAAAGCCGTGGGGAACGGGACAGGCTGTGCTTGCAGCGAAAAAGGTCATCAAGACTCCGTTTATCGTCATCAATGCAGACGATTACTACGGCAAGGAAGGCTTTAAGGCTGTCCATGAGTATCTGGTGAATGGCGGCAAGTCCTGCATGGCAGGCTTTGTGCTGAAGAACACGCTGTCTGATAATGGCGGTGTGACCCGTGGCATCTGCAAGATGGATGATCAGAACAATCTGACTGAGGTTGTGGAAACCAAGAATATCGTAAAGACTGCGGATGGGGCAGAAGCAGACGGCGTGTCTGTGGATGTCGACTCTCTGGTTTCCATGAACATGTGGGGATTGACTCCGGAGTTTCTGGATGTACTGGAAAAAGGTTTCAAGGATTTTTTCGAGAAAGAAGTACCGAGCAATCCTCAGAAAGCCGAGTATCTGATTCCAATCTTCATCGGTGAGCTGCTGGAGCAGGGAAAGATGTCTGTAAAGGTCCTGAAGACCAACGACACCTGGTATGGCATGACCTATCACGAAGATGTCGCAGCAGTAAAGGACAGCTTCAAGAAAATGTTGGCGGATGGAGTGTATGAGGCTGATTTATTTACAGATTTGTGATATACTGGGAGCGGTAGCTCCCTACGCTGCTCTGATAATCACACACCTCTTCGTGGTGAGTAGCAGGCAACGCTGATATAAGCGGCTAAGATGTGGAGAGAATACTATGTAAAAGAAACAAACTAATTGAGGGGGAATAAACATGGCGAATGATTCAATGAAGAAAGAGTTAGTTGCGCATAAGGTTTATTCGGCGTGGCAGTTTATTACATATACAGAAAAAAATATTGACACTGTGCAGTATTGCGCAGATACAATTAATAATATCATTGGTAAAATGACAATGAAAACTGTGCGTTGGCAACAGGATATTTCTGCTGATTTTGTTGATGATGTTACTGAAGATGGGAAAAAAGTAAAACGATTATCAGTTACAACAGAGAATTCTCCAGTATATGAAGTAAGAGTTGCGGGAGAAAAAGTTAATCCATGGTTTTTGTTTGACAAATTGTTGCGCGATTTTTTTCAATATACTATGAATGCGTTTGACTCTATGAGTCAGATCATTAATGCTGGATTGCTGGCTAATAAGGGGAAGAAGGTCGACTCTGTTGATATTCAGAAAATGATTACAACTTTTAATCAGCAAACATATAGTACAGCTTTCCCTAAAATGCAAATGTGGCTAAATAAAATAGCACAATCGCAAGAATTCCAGTATATTGAAGCGATAAATAATAGAACTAAACACACAGGAGATATCGCAAATAAGCTCTCAATGGGTATCTTGGGAAGCTCCAATACTACTGAAATTGGTCCCTTCTTTCGTAAAGATGTGCAGCATGACAAGATAGAATTATCCGATCAGCTCCAAGCAACATTAGACTTTTTGAATAATTCATGGAATGAATTTTTGACTGTGTTTCAAGAAGAGTATGTAAAAGATACTTATACTGAAAATCGAAAGCATTCTATTTCGGGTGTTTATCAGCATAAATTAAAAGATGAGCCAGATCAAGATTTAGCTTACGCGTACATTTCGGTAGATACTACTTTTGATGCTATGCCAGAAGAACTGTACATTCTGCTAGTAAGTGAAATTGAGAATAAAGTGTATGCTCATGAGTGCCCATTTGATACAATTCTTGTTACAGGAACGAGCAATACGGATGTGTTAGGAAGATATTGTGCAGAGGATGTAATAGGTGATGACTGCCTTTTACATTATCGTAAGTATGTAAAAGATAAAACGGTTACTGGCGTTGCGTGTGTGTTTTATATGCACCAGGAGAATACTGTATTCTATCATAAAAATCCATATTTTAATGTCGAGACCGTATCAGATGATGGAGCTTTTCGCGCACGCACATCATTACCTTTTTAATAGCTAAAGAATATATAAAAGGAAAGAGGTTATCACCTATGCCCAGAACAAAAGGCAGCAAAAACCGTCCCAATACTACCCATACCGACTACGCATCCCAGATTGCAGAGAAGCAGGAGACTATTGCGTCTCTGAATACCGAGATTACTTCCATCACTGCCAACATTGACACTTTGAAAGCTGACCTGAAAGAAAAGAAGACTGCTCTGAAGAAGGCCGAAAAAGAAGTGGCATCCTTGGAAGTGAAGAAAGCAAAGGCAGATGCTAAGATCGCTGAAGAAGCTAAGAAGGCTGAAGCCGAGGACGTGCTGAAGAAGTTGCTGGCATCCGGTATGACGGCAGACGAGATCCTCGCAAAACTGAAATAATCTTTTTAAACTTCAGACCGTGTGGGTGTGGCTAGAAAATCCCATCCATGCGGTTTTATAATAGAACGATTGTTTTATATCGAACAATAATATGCCTGTTTTTTATTCCATAGTCCAAAATTACATCCGGTGAAATTTCAGCAAAAGAGGTGGCAGGGGAGAGCGGAGGCAAAGCAGGTACTGGGCAAATAAACAGCAATGAATATCACAGATAAGAAGTAGTCAAATCCGTCTGCACATCAAAACATCCCCAATCACTTCAAAAGTACTCTTCAAAAATCAGATGAAACACATCGCCAAAGCCGGTCCATCAATACACCAACCAAACCATTATCCAACCCCTCATCACGCCCACCCTGAGGAGCGCATCTGGGCAGGGCAAACGCCCCCGGCGGAAGCCCCGGGCCCCGGACGCTCCGAGAATCAAGCACGACAAGATGAAACAATTTTACATGATTGACATAGGGCGAAAAATGTGGTAATATCGTCTTATCAAAAAAGTGCGAATCACTCTCGCTCGCGAAGAAAAAATCTCTCTCGCAATGAAAAATCAAACGATACAACGAACGAAAATAGACTTTGCCGAAGGCTGGCAGACACGAGGGACTTAAAATCCCCTTCTGAAGACAGAGTATGTGGTTGCCCCCGCTGGAGACATTGAAAATCTCGGAATTGTTCGTTGATTCGAATGATTGTCGGACTTTCTTTTTTGCTCTGTTTTCCGGAAGCTTTGGAGAGACGAGAGGAATCATTCTTGCACAGATAATCTCGTATGGACGCGTTTACAAGAACCCTTCCATGCGGGGCCATAGTGAAATATTTTTATATCAAACAGACTGCCCCCAAAGCAGCTCGCATCAAATCGCGCTGCTTTGGGGGCAGTTTTACGCTTTGCGGGGGATGGGCGGGGCGCTGTCGTCCGTAAGGCCGAGAATATAATCGGTACTGGTATGGTAGAGACCGGCAAGCTGGATCAGCACCTCGGTGGGGATATCCCGCTTGCCGGTCTCGTAATTGGAGTAGCAGACCTGTGTGCATTTCAGATACGCCGCAACATCCTTTTGCAGCAGATCACGATCCTCCCGCAGATCCCGGATACGTTGATACATGGTATTTACCTCAAAGGCTTTATTTAAGGTAAAGTATAGGCATAACGAAATGTTATATTGACATATAAAACAAAATGTTATATCATAGTATCGCGCCGGGAACAGCTGTGAATCTCCGGCGCAAAAGGGGAGAGCATCATGAAACTGGAATTCTGGCAGACGGTGACCTGCAACCACCTTACGCTTGCAAGGGCCTGCAAAACTATCGACTGGCAACAGCCACTGCCTCGGTGCGGAGAATATGTGGCCGGGCTGGATACGCTGGACGGCGAGCAGGAACTGTCGGTGCGCAAGCTGCTGCACCGGGTACAGGACGGCAGATGCCTTGCGGAGCTGCCGGGCTTCAACATTGCGCAGCTGAGGCTTTCTTACCGGGAGCTGGAGCAACTGGCAGCAAAAAAAGGCTGGACGCTGCAAAAGCTGTAAAAAACTTAAATTTCCCTCTTGCATTCTGGCCGATTCGTGCTATAATGGTAAGGCAATCGTTTCCAAGGCCGCTCGACGGGGTAGCCGATA
>UMBI01031860.1_pt1 | contig 17453 bp, 19 predicted proteins | sample 1963911 | NCBI WGS metagenome assembly UMBI01 (sample SAMEA4835936, study PRJEB28245) | human gut metagenome | biome: gut microbiome; material: fecal sample | place: Denmark | collected 2008
CAGGGCGATGCGGTCGGGTATCTCGTCGAACACATCCTCCGAGAGGTAGCGGGAGCCGGTACGGGGATAGCTCAACACCTTCTTCTCGTAAAGCGACTGGGCGACGGAGAGGGTCTTGTCCGCCGAGAAGCCGTACCTGCCGTTCGCCTCTTTCTGCAAGGCGGTCAGGTCATAGAGCAAGGGAGGTTCTTGGCTCACCTCCTTGCGCTGCACGTCGGAAACCTGCACCGTCCCCGTTGCGGTTACAGCGGCGAGGGCGGCGTTTGCCGCCGGAAGGGTTTCGTAACGCAATTCAGAGATGGCGGCGAAAGGCGTGCCGTCCTTTTCCGCCGTGACCTTCAGCCGGAAATAGGTCTGCGGGGTGAAATCCCTGTTCTCCAGATAACGGGAGCAAATCATCATCAAGGTGGGCGTCTGTACCCGTCCAAGGGAGTAGATGCCCTGCCCGGCGGCGATGCTGAGAGCTTGGGTGGCGTTCAGCCCAATCTCCCAGTCGGCGATGGCACGGGCTTCGGCGGCACGGTAGAGGTTGTCGTAGTCGCTGCCGGGTCTGAGGTTGTCCAGCCCTTCCCGGATGGCACGGTCGGTCAGCGAGGAGATCCAGAGGCGCAGGCAGGGTTTGCGGCAGCCAAGGTAATTGTAGATGTACCGATGAATGGCTTCGCCCTCACGCCCGGCGTCGGTCGCCACGACGATACGGTCGGAACGGTCGAAAACCTCCTTGATAACCTTCAACTGTTTGAGCACGCCGGGATCGGGCTTGTACTCCTTGCCCTCCCATATCTGGCGGGGGATGTACTTGAACTCCTGCGGCAGAATGGGCAGGTTCTCACGCCGGAAGCCCGTGTAGCCGTATGCTTCGGGCATGGCGAGCTGGACGAGATGGCTACCTCTCAGGTAACGAGGTAGCCGTTACCTGAGAGGTAGCCATCGTGCCGCTCCCGGACATTCAACACGTTTGCTATATCCTTCGCTACGGAAGGCTTTTCTGCGATGACTGCTGTAATCATATTTCTTTAATTTTTAACGGTTTGACAAAAGTTATCCCGCCGCTCGGACGGGATAACCGGGTAATTCATTTACAGAATGGCGGGGGAAATCAGCGGCGGACACCCCGGCTGCGCTTGGGCTTGTCGGGCTGTTCCTGCTTCTGTGCCTGTTTCCGGTCCTCTTTCTGCTCCTGCCTGCGCTCCTGCTGCTGTTTCTGCTCCCCGGTGGGTCGCTGCTGTGCGGATTGCAGGGCTTCTTTCAGGTTGCGGGTCGCCTCGACGGTCTTGCCCTCGGAATTGACCGCCACCTGCACCTCGTTCTCCACGGCGGGTTTGACACGCCCCTCTTCGAGCGCCGCCTTGTAGTCCTTGGGAAACATGAAGGCGGGCTTCTCGCCGGGCTTCCATGTGATGTAACCTTGGTAGGCTTTTCCTTTCTTGTCCACCAAGCCGGAGACCTTGACCGTTCCCCCGGCTTCGAGTTCGAGGCGGGACTTCTCGGTAAGCTCCTGCTTGCGGAAGGTCTTCGGCACCTCCTGATTGGCGGTCTGTTTCAGGTTCGCCTTGTACGCATCCATCGCCAGCCTGCCCCGGTCGCCGAAGAGAAATTCGAGTTGCATCTTGGCTGCGCTGAACTGCACGGGAGCCGGGTAGAGCTTGGGCTGCTCCCCCTCCTTGGCTCTGGAAAGGAACTGGCAGACCACCGCCTCGCCCTGTTTGAGCCGGGCTATCTCGTCCGGGGTGAAGGTATGCCCGTTCTTCTCCGCCGGGATATTGACCTTGGAGAGCGGGAAGGCGACCAGCTCGTTGGTCTTGAGGTTGCGGCTGACAAGGGCTTCGACCTGCTCGCCCGCCCGGTTGGTGACAGTAGCCGGGTGTCCCATGTTGCCCGTCTGCCGGAGCACCTGCTTGTCGGAGTCGGTGATGTCGTAGCCGAAGAACTGCTTCTGCATCTTCTCCGGGTCGAGGATGCCGTGGCTGCACACGGTCAGCCTGCCGTCCGTGCCGGGCTTGAGCGAGAGCTGGCTGTCGTTGCTGTGCGAGATGCCGTCGAAGTGGAAAGGCACCCGGACGGTCTTGTCGGTCTGGAAGCCCCGTAGCATCTGGTCGAGCATCCCGTTGCCCTCGATCTGCTCCCGCTGCACGCCAAGTGCGGCGAGGCTGTTCCAGTCGATGTCCTCCGGGCGGTACTTGTACTGCGGGTTCTGTTCGGTCTGCCCGGCGGACTGCTGCGGCGCACCCTCCGGCTGTTGCTGCTGCCCGGCTTGGGTCTGCTGCTGCGCCTGCACGGGAGGCTGCACCTCGTACTGCGCAACGAGCGGCTCGCCCGTCTTGACGGACTGGCTCTCCCGCTGCCGGAAATCGGCGGCTACCCGCTGCACCTCCTCTTCCGGCACACGGAAGAAGTGGAAGCGGGTCGGGTCTTTCAACTGGTTCCAGAGGTTGGAAAAGAAATTCGAAAACATATCGCCGTGGCGATCCACCCGCAGGAGGTCGTTGTTGTCCTCCAAGGGGTTCTTGGTCTGTAACTCGCCGTCCTTTACTCCGCTGACGGCTTGGAGCGTGCCTTTCTCGTCCATGACGAGCAGGATGTCCATTAACTGCTGGCTGCTGTCCGGTCGTTCGTCCATAATCTAATGTTTTTAAATGGTGAATACTATTGGTTCTCAAACGAAACCGGGCGTAAATATAGAGGGAGAAACACGGGGAACGTGCAAGTCCGGTGCGGGCTGTCCGCACTTGTCGTCCGGTTCGCAGGTTTGTCGCAGCCCTTTCCTGTGAAAAATACCAAAAAATCATGCCCCGCACGCATTTTTCTCCTCCGGGAAACGGCGATAATTCGTTGTTTTCTCTATATTTGTAAAATATGGGTAATGAGGGACACGGTCTGTCATTGCCACCCATGCGATGCGTATGAAAGTCTATCAGAGCAAACCGAGAATAACGCTTTCACCTGCCATCCGTGACGGGCAGAAATACGTGGAAGTGGAGTTCGACGAGGACGATGCCATCCGGCTGTCGCTGTCGAAAGAGAAGGGTGTGCGGTTCGAGGGCGACAGAGCCTACCTGCCGGAAGAAGGCTTCGACCTGTCCGGCTTTTTCGACCGCCATGTGGAAACGGCGTATATTGACTACTCCGCCCTGAAAAACACCTTGCCCAAGAAAAACGGGAAAACCAGCCCCGCCATCCCGCCCGGCTATGCCGAGACGCTGCGGCAACTTCGGTACAGCGAGCATACCGTCCGTGCGTACACTGCCTATTTCAAGGAGTTCCAGCAATACTTTGCGGGAAGAAACCTCCGCTACATCCGACCGGAAGAAATCAACGCCTACATCGTACACCTGATTGACACACGGGGGATCTCGTCGTGCCAACAGAACCTGCGCATCAACTCGATCAAGTTTTATTTCGAGAAGGTGCTGGGACAGGAACGAAAATGTTACGAGGTAAAGCGAGCCAAACGGGAACGGACGCTGCCCGACGTACTGAGCAAGGAGGAGATAAAATCCATCCTTGACGCAACCGGTCCGGACATCCGGCTGTTCTGCATGTTCTCGCTGCTCTACTCCGCCGGGTTGAGAATCAGCGAGCTGCTGGACTTGAAGCCCCACGACATCAACGTGAGCCGTTCGCTGATACGGGTACGGCAGGGCAAAGGGAGGAAAGACCGCTACACGCTGCTGTCGAAGCCCCTTGTCAGGAAGCTGACCGAGTACACCAAGTTGTACAAGCCGCAGGAATGGCTGTTCGAGCGGTACAAGGGCGAGCCGTTCACGGAGAGCATCGTGTCGAAGAAGCTGAAAGAGGCAGCGAAGGAAGCCGGAATCACCAAGCGGGTGTACCCCCACCTGTTGCGGCACTCGTTCGCCACGCATCTGATCGAACAGGGCACGGACTTGAAAATCGTGAAAGAGCTGTTGGGGCACAACCAACTGAAAACGACGGAAATGTACGTGCATATAGCCGACACTTTCAAGAGCAGCATCCGCACTCCATTGGATGATATTCTTGAAAGTGATAATGAGATAGTTAAATAAGAAAATAACAGCGAAAACCGCTGATAATTACATGTTAATCGCTGAGAAAAAATATGAATAATTGGATTGCAACAGAAGGAAGCCCATTTGTCATTGTTGAGCAACAATATGCCCATCAATGGAAGGGTCAAGAAAACTACAATGCTATATGTAGCGTAACAGATTACTTGGGGAAAATCTATATAGACAATCATGTCTTATTGGTAATGGGAGATGAACCGATGGCTACACGCATAGTAAATAAAGATGGAGCAATTTTAATAATTCGTTGGAAGTATGCTCCCGATTATCTAACGGTGGAAAAACTTCTGGAGAATGATATAGTAACTGGGGCAGAACCGATAGAAGAAGTTGAAGTAAAATGGGATTCTACTGAATTAGTCCTATTTGATTCTTTGTCTCCCTATTGTGAAGCATCGGTTAAAGTGTTTTTATCACTACAAAAAACATCTTGTATAATAAAAACTTATCATTACCAAAAAGACGAAGTATCTTTAATAATACATTCAATCCAATAAAGACGATTAACATGCGGCTAAACCTCCCCAGAAAAGGTCGGTTAGCCACCAAACATTAGTCGCTTGAAAAATAAAAAAAGAAAATGAGCAAGATAATGATATGGGTCGGTCAATTCGATTCCGAAGCTGACTTTGAGAAATATATGGATCAATCGGCTTTCCGTCAATGGTGGAAAGAATACGATGAAGACAATAAGGAACTTCGTTGCCAGTTCTGTAAAGAGCTTGGTGTAATGGACTATGACGAAGATTCTCTTATTATGAAATATTCTTCTGAAGGACTTGAGAATCTGTTGAATGTTATTCCGGCAGACACAGATAAAATCAAGGAAATACTAAGAGCGAAAAAAATAACTGTCGCAAATGCGGCAATCATGTATAATAGCCATGAGGGTATATCATTGCAGAAAGCGACGAATACCGTATCGGTATCCTTCTTGGGCTCTTTTATTTTTGAACTTAATCCGACTGGTACAACAGCCTCGACTGCCGGTTTGAAATATATGACATGGATTGGGCATACCGATAAAAATGAAACCGAATTTATGGAGTATTTTAATCAAGAGCAATACCTCAAGGAGTTGGAAGCGTATGAATCCGGTCAGAGCAAAAAGCGTCCCAATCCCGAACATCGTTGTCAGTTCTGTAAAGACTTAGGTATAAAATTCTATTATCCAGAGTTTTTAAGAATTAAAATTGACAAAACATGTACAATGAATTCTGTTCAATTAATTCAATCAGTTATAATAGACAATAATGTACTTGATTGTTGGGTTGAAAAATCATTAAATAGAAATGGCCTTAATAATGCCTCAAATAATTGTACTTTCTGCTATATCCCGAATGGTTTTAGAGATAAAAAGAAAAACCAAAAAGTTTTTATTCTTAAAGAAAACATGAAAGGTCATCTTGGCATACCTAAAAAATATGTTGAAGAGATTGCGGACTATAATGGTCTTCGTTACTTATCAACATTTGAATGGGAATAAGCGACTAACAAACAGCAAACCGACTAAAAAGCGGAACGCTGCCAAACATTATCAACTTATTAATGAATAAAATGAAAAAAGACAAACATATAAAAGTGCTATTCCACTTGGAACAAGATGAAGATGGCTATCCACCATTTTCTATTGAAGGTTTGTGGTGCAAAAAGGCAAGTAATGATACCTATATTGTCGATAATGTGCCATTCTATACCTATGGAATCAGTTTGGGGGATGAGATATGTGTTACAGAAGAAGATGGCGAATATCATTTTCAATCCATAGTGAATCCCTCTGGAAATAGCACATTGAGGGTACATTTTAACGATAAACGTATGCAGATGGTCAGAGACAAACTACTTGATATGGGATGCAAGGTAGAGATTTCTAATCTCCCTTCATTCGTATCCATAAATGTACCACAAGAAGTTTCCTTAAAAGTGGTCGAAGATGTTCTGACCAATATGCAAAAAGAATGTGATAGTTTGGCTTATGAACATGGTGTTGTCAGACAAAATATAAGTTGATAACAAACAGCAGACCGACTGAATAAGCGGAACGCTGCCGAACATTATAAACTCTGGATATAAGGATGAATGTATGAATAATCAATATGCAGTTTTAATAAGTAGTGAAATCCCTGAACTTGGAGAATTGGACTTACTGCGCTCAATTTACCGAGAGTTGAATGGTTATATGGAAGATTACAATAACCAAATCAACTTAGATGATTTGGGAGATTGGAAACTTCTCATACAGATAAATCTTCGAAATACTAATGGGGGGATTGGGATTTTCAAACGGGCAAAACGTTTCCCATCTAATAAAGAGTTTGAAATATCTATTTCCATACCAGTACCAAATTTGGAGGAAGCACGCTATGGAATATCCGATATGACGGGGATTTATATTCCTTTAAATATTAAAAACTTCTACATTCTTTCTCCATGCTTTAGTAAATATGATAATTTGTATCATTATATTCTTGAGAGTGCAAAACAAACCATAGATGCAGCTTTTACTTATGGCTTTACATGTAACGGCAAAAGAATAAAGAAAAAAGAGTTTATAACAAACAGCACTACCGACTGAATAAGGCGGAACGCTGCAAACCATTAGTAATAAATATGAAATCTGAATTTCACAGTGTTATAAATGAATTTCAACGTTTACTCAATGAGTATAACTTTAAGTGCCCTAAGAAATTATGGTATGATGATCTTATATGTTTAAGTAAACATATCATTGATATATATTATTGTTATATAATAGCACGAGTATATAAACATAATGGCTCATTAGAAGTAACAATGTGGGTTGGTGTCATTGATCGTCCGGATGATGGGCTTGAAAATCTGTCAGCAAACATTAAGATCCAGATTGGATATAACCAAACCTGCGATGAAACTTTTTTCAAAGAATGCGAAAGTAAAATAGTCAATATTATTGAAAGCGGCAGTTTGGTTAATTTAATTAATGTGTCTCAAATAGAAATGAAGACACCTTCTTTTCATAATGGGCGATATGAGGTGTTTACCTTATATCTCATGCCGTTTTATAAGATGGTCTTGGAACAGGCTAATTACAATAAGAAGATACTAAACAGTAAAAAAAACTGCCGGGTTATTATTGAAAATATTTTCAATAATAGCCTATCAGGGGAAATGAAAATGTTCTTTGATAAACTTGGGCTAAATTCCACTATTGACATAATTTGGGAGTTATGTTACATTTATTCTCTGTGAAATATATTACTAACAAGGTCGATATAACAGCTAAACGCTGTCCCTCACCAACCCATTATAAACTCGTAAAATAAAAATATGATTGAAGCACTGAAAAATATAGGATTCATCGTTACAGAACGATTGGAAAGAAAAGAATTAAGCTCTGATTTACAAAATCGGTACTCCGAACTTCCTGCGGACTATCAGGAGTTTTTACAACGGTTTCAGACAATCACGAATGAAAGTGATAATGTTTGGTTTAATTCCATAGAGGATTTTAACGGAGAAAGCGATAGCGGATTCCGTTGGAATGAATTTGAGCTGATGGGACTTGAGGCGTTGGCAGATGATAAGGAATCCTGTGATATGATACGCCTGTTTTGGGATAGCCATATTCCTATTCTTATGTCAGTAAAAGATGGATACCAATATTTGTGCATAGATTTATCTCCGGAAAATTACGGTAAAATCTATTATGGAGTTGAACCTGAATTTGAAGATTCGGCAGAATTTGTTTGCGATAGCTTTAATCATTTATTAGAAATGTTGTCTTCCAATAAAAAGAATGATATACTGACAAATTTCAAATAGGTTTATAACAAGCAGATAAATCTCTCTGAAAGATTGATTGTCCGCCAAACATTACTAACGATAACAAATTTGTATGAAAGTTTTTATTGGAGGTGAATTGGAACATAGTATTTCTGATAAGTTTCGTAAAGCAAGAAACTCTGTAATAGAATATATGGATTGTCTATGTGATATTTCATATATTAATGAACTAAGTTTCTATGTATTCTGCTTAAAAGGATTTACTGCAAATCCATTAAGTAGATATTCGAAAAAACGTAATCGGATAGAATTGGAAATTCTACTCCCATTTGATAAATTTGAAACAGCAAATGATTCTCAATGCGTTGAGATATTGAAACAAAGTATTCTTGATGCTATTGAGAACTATAAAAATAAAAACATTCCACAACAATATATTGATGTAATTGTAGAAAAAATGAAAGCATCAATTAATGAATTCGTTAGTAACAAATAGCACTACCGCTTAAAGCGGAACGATGATGATGTTTCGGCTTCTGCCGTGAAATGGAAATTAGCCGATATGTAAGTAATCCCAGAGATAGAACCGATGCTTATTCTCCTGCCGTTTATCATGCCCAATGTATAAATCCAAGGTGAAACATCAGTGCGACATTCACCACGGTCAGGGCGATAGCGATAAGGACTATTTTGGCGAGCTTCCTGCCGGGATGTTTCATCTTTCCGTAATATTCACGGAGCGCTTCACGCCGCCCGGCTGTGTAGCGGAGCTGGCAGAACAAGTCGGGAAGAAAGCAAAGAATCATCACTACGGCAAAAGCAACAATCCAACTGAAATAGCGAAACATCAACGGTGTTCCAAGCGGTACGAGTATGGCAAAGAGTCAGCAAAAGAACAACAGCATACGCCCGTTAAGGTTGGTATGCTCCCTTTCGTGCCATATCTCGGCTACATACCACATATAGTCGATGAAGCAGATCCGGTATTTGCGATTGTCCTTATCCATATCATTACAAAAATAATGTATTTTGCCCACTTAACCATTACTTCATGCCGAAAAACACCATACCCGATAAAAAGAACCTCGCCGGCTTGTTCTTGCCGACGGGGTATTTTTATCCTCACTTGTCCTTAATCAGATGCGACAGCTCCGGGTCTGCCTTGATGCGCCCGATCTCGTCGGCGACAATCTGCCTGACCTCGCTCTTGATGCGGTAGTAGTTGGCGTCGATCTGCTGCTGCATGGTGTCGTTGCCGTCCTTGTCGGTGAAGTCGATGATCTGCGGTATCTTCACGTAGCGGGCGGTCTCCCGCCTGACCTTCTCGTTATCCACGACAATCTCGGCATGGAAAATCTTCTGCTCGATGCGCTCGTCGAAGTTGTCGGCGACCGCCCCGACGAACATACCCTGTGTGAGGTTGGAAATCTTGCTCGCCGGAATAAGGCTGTCCATCTGGGTGTTGATGGAGACGGAGGTCTCGTTCCTGTTGATGGTCATGTTCTGCCGTTTCTGCAAGACCTTGCCGAAACGCTCGGAGAGCGTCTTGGCGGTTTCGGCAACTACCTGACCTGCAAATACATTGCCGACGGTATTACAGATTACAGCGGACTCTTTGTCTCCGTAATCACGCTTCAACTGGCTAAAATCCTGAAAGCCGAGCATGACGGCTACCTTGTTGCTTCGGGCGGTGGCAATGAGGTTATCCAGCCCACGCATGTAGATGGTGGGTAGCTCGTCGATAATTACGGCGGATTTAAGCCGTTTCTTCTTGTTGATGAGCTTCACGATACGGGAGTTGTACAGTCCCAACGCCGCCCCGTAAATGCCCTGACGGTCGGGATTGTTACCGACTACGAGCACTTTCGGCTCTTCGGGATTGTTGATGTCGAGGGTGAAATCGTCCGCCGTCATCACCCAATAGAGAGCCGGGGAAATCATGCGGGAAAGCGGTATCTTGGCACTGGCAATCTGCCCCTGCAACTGCTCCACCGCCGAGGATTCCCATGCGTCCATAAAGGGAGAAAGGTAGTTCTCCAGCTCCGGGTACGAGGTGAGGATGGGGAAAATGTCGGCGTACTTGCGGTTCAGGAACTCGATGGCATGGGGAAAGGTGCAATACTTGCCGTTCTTGTAGATTTTGAGATACCATATAATACTGGCTAACAGAATGATAGGTGATTCAACAAAGAAGTCGCCCTGCTTGGAAATCCACGTGCGGTTCAAATTTAACATAATCGTGTAGGCACTCTCGTAGGCATCGGATATGTCGGTCATGAAGTCCGGGTGGATGGGGTTACAGCGGTGGCTCTCCCTCGGGTTGTCGAAGTTTATCACGTAGAACTTAGGCTTGACCTTGTAGCCGTCCAAATGGGCGAGCAGGTGGTTGTAGGCTATCTCGGAGAGGTCGGGGTACTTGAAATCATACAGGAAAAGTGAATAGCCCTTCTCGATGGTCTGTTTGATGTACTGGTTGATTATCGCATAGGACTTGCCCGAACCGGGCGTGCCCAAGACCATCGTCGCACGGAAGGGATTGACAAGGTTGATCCATCCGTCATACGCCCTGCCCCGGAACCAAAAGCGGGTGCGGAGATTGACGGAATACTCGTTCTCCTTCAGCTCGGTCTCCTGCATGAAGGATTCGTTCTCGACGTTGAACACGTCTTCGAGCAGGTCGGTCTTCAGCAGGCGGGACATCCACAACCCCGCCATGAGCAGGCAGATATACCCGGCGGTAAGGGTGGCGATATACAGCACGGTGTCCGCCGGAAACGGCAGAGGAAGGGTGAGCAACCACCCGTTGCCGAAAAAGAGCAGCAAGCCGGACACGCCGCAAAGGATGATCCTGCGCCACGTGATTTTCTGTTCCTTCACGCCCTTTGTGCCGAGGCAGCTAAGGGCGAGGAACAGCACGGCGAAGAGCTTCGTCCAGAGGATATTGGAGAACAGCCCGGCGGTACGCTGGAAGCCGAGCAATATCCTATCGACCACGCCGATGTCGATGCCCCACTCCCGGACGGACTGGTAACAGAACCAGTAAATGTTGATGACTACAAATAAAATGCTTATCGCACGCATGAACTCCATGACTTTGGCGAGTCCACGCAAATCGTCTTCGTTTTGCATAATTCGTTGAATTTTAAGTTGATTATTGCTGCCTGCCGTACTTGCGCCTCTTTTTCTTTTTGCGCTGCGGAGGTACGGGCTGGTCGCCGGACGCTCCGCCGGGTACGGGGGCAAAGAGATTGAAAGCGGCCGCCACGTTCTGGGTGGTGCCGTCCTTGTGGTCGGGACGGTAGCCGGTATCCTGTCCGTCCCATTGGGATGCGCCCGTATGCTCCTGCTGCCGGGTGGGATGTTCCACTCCGGCGGAGGGTTGCGGCAGGTGAATACCTTCCTGCCCGGCGAAAAGGTCGTTGAACACGCCTGCGGAGAACTCCTTGCCCAGACGGGAGCCGTTGAAGACGGCTTTGGCGGCATGGTCGATGAAGGTCGCCCCATAGATGCGCCCGGTTTCATTCTGACGGAATACCACGCCGATACCCTGCCGCATGAGTTCCCGCTCGAACTGCGCCCGGTCATGCCCTGCGGTCTGCATGGCGGCGGCAACCTTTCCGGCGGTGGCGGCGGCGACTTCCTTGTGGGTCTTTTCCCATGCGGCAGCGTTGTGCATCCGCCTTTCGAGGGCTGCGACGCCCGCCTCCTTGCCGAACACGGAGGACTTGAAGGGCTTGCCGACCTTGTTGCCCTCCCTGTCGGTTGCCGAATAGGTCAAGCCGTGATACTCCCGCCCGCCGTATTCCCCCTTCACCTCGTCCACCGTGATGCCGTAGAGCGAAAGGACGGCACGGTATTCGCCCAGTGTACGGAAACGCCACTCCCGGGCGAGCGGGCGGATGACTCCCGCCAACTGCCCCTTGAGGTTGCCGTCCCCGTAACCGACGGGCGACAAGGGCAGCCCCTCTTTCCACTGCTTGGGCGTAGCCGGGACAAGACCGAACTGCCGTTCCAGCTCCCGGCAGACCTTCATCGAACGCCCGTGCTCGTAGCTGTCGGAAATGGCACGCCCGGTTTCGTCCACCCGGACGGAGACGATGTGCAGGTGCTCCCGCCCGATGTCGTTGTGGCGATAGACGATATAGGGCTGGTCGCCGAAGCCCATGCGCCGCATGTACTCCTCCGCCAAGCTGACAAACCGCTCTTCGCTCAAGCAATCCTTCGGGTCGGGATTGAGGGAGATGTGCAGGACGGGCTTCTCGGTCTTGCGGTTGGCGGTCAAATAGTCGCCGAACGAGCGGGAAAGATGCCCTATCGTGTAGGGGTTATCGCCCTGCGGCTCGATAATCCGGCTGGTGAAAAGCACGTCGGCGTGCCGTTCGTCCACCTTCAACTGGTTGTAGGCAAGCACCCCGTACAGGCTGCTGCCGTGCGAGATCTTGGCTATCATCGGACGGGGTATTTGCTTTGGAATTCCTCCACCAGTGCGGAAATCCGCTTGCTTAACTCGACCAGTTCGAGGGTGTGCCGCTCCAGCTTGTAGAGGAAAGCGAGGGCTTTCTTCTCCGAGAAATTGGATTTGAGCGCACGCACGCATTGGTTGTAGTTCGTGCCTATGGCACGGAACTGCGAGTGGAAAGTGGTCAGGCGCATGTAGAAATCCTGCGTCCCCTTATCCAGTTTAATGACCTTAATCTCCCTGCCGAAAAGTGCGGAAACGATAAACTCCGCCTTGGTCGCCTTGCCCGACTCGTCGAAAAGCGCGAGGAAACGGGCGTTGTCCCCGTCGTCCAGACGGAACACGTAGCGGTGGCGCATCTTGTCGGGCTTGGGCTTTCGCCCGTGGTTGCCCGCATACTTCTTCTGGTTGTCCATCATCCTGTAAAATTTTAAGTGAAACATGGTCTGAAAACGCCGTATGCCTACGGCTCTCCCCCGTGAGCAGCCCCCGACTCCGGAGGGGGATGCCACATCGAGGGGGCAAGGTGGTGGTGAGGCACGAAATTCATTTCGAGTGCCGCAGCACACAACTTGCCATTTTCGTTTGAAAATAAAATCCGTCCTGCCGGACAGATTGGGGATGCCCTTGCCTGCTGCGGAGTGCCGGGGCACTCCCTCGGGCGGTTGCCGCTCTTTTTCATTCTTATTCCATTTTGGTTTCCGCCTGCAAAGTAACAGCCCTTTTCCCGTCCGGACACCATGCCCGGATGCGACAAACCTACGGGTGGAAAGACAATGCACGACACGCTGATAATCAAACGGATAAACTACCGGTATTTTGATATTCCTTTGCGCCGTGGAAGCGGTGAAACGACTGTCCGGATAGACAAGGAAACAGCCGGATAGCCGACCGGACGGACAGCCGAACGGCTGACGGTCTTGCCGGACAAACGGACGGACAACCGGATAACCAGCCGGACGATTGGCTAAACAGCCAAACGGCTAAATGACTAAACGGCTAAACGGTCAAACGGCTGAACAGCCGGATGATTGGATGGACGGCTGGATACCGGGCTGAATGTATGACCGGATGTCTGAACGGATGAATGAACGGCAGAGTGGCTGAAAGGCTGACCGATTGAGTGAACAGAGAAGCGGCTGCACGGGCAGCCGGATGAATAACCAACAGAATGACGATATGGACAGACAGACATTGAACGTGGCTTTCGCCACACAGAAAGGCGGCAGCGGCAAGACGGCTATCACGGTGCTGGTGGCGGGCTACCTGCACTACCGCTTGGGGTGTCCGTTGGCGGTGATCGACTGCGACTTCCCGCAGTACAGCCTGTACGAGATGCGGGAGCGGGACAGCCGGGCGGTACTGGAGAACGAATACCTGAAACGGGCGGCTTACGAACAGATGCGGCAGCCGGGGCGTGCCGCCTATCCGGTGCGCAAGTGCCGGGTGGAACAAGCCCCCGACACGGCAAGGGAGCTGGCGGCGGAAGGCTGCTACGACCTGCTCTTCTTCGACCTGCCGGGCACGGTGAACTCGGCGGGCATCCTGCGCACGATCGCACAGATGGACTACATCTTCGCCCCGGTGAGTGCGGACAAGGCGGTGCTGGAAAGCACGCTCTCCTTCCTCGACGTGCTGCAACGGATGATGCTGGGCAAGGAGACGAGCCGCCTGAAGGGGCTTTACCTTTTCTGGAACCAAGTCGACAAGCGGGAAACGAGCGGGCTGTACGAGAAGTACGGGCAGGTGGTCGCCGACATGGGGCTGCCGATGCTGCAAACCCGCATCCCCGACACGAAACGCTTCCGCAAGGAGGCGGACGGCACGGGACGGACGGTGTTCCGCTCCACGCTACTGGCTCCCGACAGGCGGATGCTGGCAGGCAGCGGCATCCCCGAACTGACCCGTGAGATAGCAACCATCCTCAAACTGGAAGGCTATGAAGAAACAGCGGAATGAGAAGCCCATCGACGAGGAGCTGCTGATGCGGATGATGGCGGGCGAGGCGGCAGGGACGGGAGAACCGGGAACCGGAAAGGTTGAAACCGCCGTGCCGGTGGAGAAGGCGCAGGAAGGGAAGGCGGCGGAGACAAGACGGCGCAAGGGAAGGCAGGCGGACTACGAGACGACCTTCCTCAAAGGCATGGACATCCCCGCCCGCTACGGCAAGCCGGTCTATGTGCGCCGTGAGTACCACGAGCGCATCGCCAAAATCTCGGTGATGCTGACGGGCGGCAAGGTGTCGCTCTCGGCATACATCGACAACGTGCTGGCGCAGCACTTCGAGCAATACCGGGAGGAGATCGAGGCGGCATACGCCGGGAAACTGGAGAACCTCTTTTAAAAAAGGAAGGAGGAAACGGCATGATACTGAAATTATCGCTCACCGTCCTGCTGCTCTATTACCTCGCCGTGCTGTGGAAATACTACCGGCAGGACATCGCCGGGATGTTCGGGACAGCGGAGACGGACGAAGGCACGGACGAGCCGGATCAGGAGCCGGGGCAACCGGGCGAGCCGTACACGGTCATGGGAGAAAGCACCTACCTGCCCTTCGCAGCGGAGGACGGGGAGGAAGCGGCAGCCGGAGCCGTGGACGAACCCGCAGCGGAGGACGACGGGGCGGACTACTCCGACATCGAGCCGGAGGAGGACGAGGAGGAGACGGACTATGAACCCACGCCGGAGGAGATCCGGGAACTGGAGGAGGACGAGGAATTAGGGGCTTATTACCCGGACGGCAACCCCGACTTCGCCACGGGGTACTCCTTCGATGACCTGAAAAAGGTGCGCCGGGTACTGGTGTCGGACGATGCGGGCGAAAAGGCGGAGCGGGAAGCCCGTGAGGTGCTGTCGTCCGTGATGGGGTCGGACATCTGGGAGGCGATGCTGGACGAGTTCGAGGGCGCACGTGAGCGTGTCGCCCGGCTGATGGACAACCATAATGTTTAATTAAAATTTTAAAGACAAATGAAACAGAAAAGAATCTTTTTTACGGCGGCCTGCATACTGGCTGCCGTGGGCGCAATGGCGCAGGGAAACGGGCAGGCGGGCATCACCGAAGCCACGCAGATGGTCACCTCGTATTTTGAGCCGGGGACGAAACTGATTTACGCCATCGGTGCGGTGGTCGGCTTGATCGGCGGGGTGAAAGTGTACGGGAAGTTCAGCGCCGGCGATCCGGACGTGAGCAAAGTCGCCGCAAGCTGGTTCGGAGCCTGCATCTTCCTGATCGTGGCGGCTACCATCCTCCGTTCGTTCTTCCTGTAAAACAGCGGACTATGGACTTGGAAATCAACAAGGGGATCGGCAGGAACGTGGAGTTCAAGGGGCTGGAAAGCCAGTACCTCTTCATCTTCTGCGGCGGTCTGCTCGCCGTGTTCGTGGTGTTCGTCATCCTGTACATGGCGGGCGTGAGCCAGTGGGTGTGCATCGGCTTCGGCGTGGCTGCGGCTACGCTGCTGGTATGGCTGACCTTCCGGCTGAACGCCCGGTACGGCACGCACGGGCTGATGAAGGCAGCCGCCCGCAGGCGGCATCCGAGGTACGTGGTGAACCGGCTGAAAATCCCCCGATTATTCACCTTTAAACACTGGCAAGAATGAGAAACGTAATGAAAGCGGCGACGCTCGAAAGCAAGTTCCCGCTGCTGGCGGTGGAGAACGGCTGCATCGTGAGCAAGGAGGCGGACGTGACGGTCGCCTTCAGGGTGGAACTGCCGGAACTGTTCTCCGTTACGGGGAGCGAGTACGAGGCGGTCCACTCGGCTTGGCACAAGGCGGTGAAGGTGCTGCCGGAGTATTCCATCGTACACAAGCAGGACTTCTTCATCGAGGAGAAGTACCGGCCGGAAACGGACAGGGACGACCTTAGCTTCCTGAGCCGGAGCTTTGAGAGGCACTTCAACGAACGCCCGTTCCTGAACCACTTCTGCTACCTGTTCCTTACCAAGACGACGAAGGCACGGAGCCGTCAGGAAAGCACGTTCTCCACCCTCTGCAAGGGCAGGCTTGTCCCCAAGGAGATCGAGGACCGGGAGACGGTTACGAGGTTCATCGAAGCGGTCGGTCAGTTCGAGAAGATCATGAACGACAGCGGGCTGGTCAGGCTGCGCCGCCTGACCACGGACGAGATCACCGGCACGGAAGCGGCGGCGGGCATCGTGGAGAAGTACCTCTCGCTCTCGCAGCACGACACGACGGTGCTGAAGGACATCCAGTTGAACCCGGAGGAGATGCGCATCGGCGACGACATCCTCTGCCTGCACACCCTCTCGGACACGGAAGACCTGCCGGGCAAGGTGGCGACGGACAGCCGTTACGAGCGGCTCTCGACCGACCGCTCGGACTGCCGCCTGTCGTTCGCCGCCCCGGTGGGCTTGCTGCTGGACTGCAACCACTGCTACAACCAGTACATCTTCATCGACGACCACGGGAAGAACCTGAAACGCTTCGAGCAGACCGCCCGGAACATGCACTCGCTCTCCCGCTACTCCCGCTCCAACCAGATCAACAAGGCATGGATCGAGGAATACCTGAACGAGGCGCACTCGAAAGGGCTGACCTCGGTGCGCTGCCACTGCAACGTGATGGCGTGGAGCGACGACCGGGAGGAGCTTAGGCGCATCAAGAACGAGGTGGGCAGCCAGCTCGCCCTGATGGAGTGCAAGCCGAGGCACAACACGGTGGACGTGCCGACGCTCTTTTGGGCGGCGATACCGGGCAACGAGGGGGACTTCCCCTTCGAGGAGAGCTTCTACACGTTCATCCCGCAAGCCCTGTGCTTCTTCACCGAGGAGACGAACTACAAGGACTCGCTCTCGCCCTTCGGCATCAAGATGGCGGACAGGATGACGGGCAGACCGCTGCATCTGGACATCAGCGACCTGCCGATGAAGAAAGGGGTGATCTCGAACCGCAACAAGTTCGTCCTCGGTCCGAGCGGAAGCGGCAAGTCGTTCTTCATGAACCACCTCGTGCGCCAGTATTACGAGCAAAACAGCCACATCGTGCTGATCGACACGGGCAACTCGTACCAAGGGCTGTGCGAGCTGATCCACCGCAAGACCAAGGGCGAGGACGGGATTTACTACACGTACACGGAGGAGAAGCCCATCAGCTTCAACCCCTTCTTCACGGACGGTGCGCCCATAATGGAAGCGTAGTAAATATCTCTTTAGCAAG
>UMBI01001847.1_pt1 | contig 16899 bp, 5 predicted proteins | sample 1963911 | NCBI WGS metagenome assembly UMBI01 (sample SAMEA4835936, study PRJEB28245) | human gut metagenome | biome: gut microbiome; material: fecal sample | place: Denmark | collected 2008
ACGGCTCGATCGGCGTGTTTACCTTCAAGGTGCTCAAGTCGGGCGAAACCGGCTTCACGCTCAAGGACGCCGTGTTCAGCGATGCCAACGGCGCTTCGATCAGCACGAACGTCCCTGCGGCGGACTCGTCGCAGAAGCCCTCCGGCACGGAAAAGCCGGAGCAGCCGAAGGGCGATGAGCCGGCAGCGCCTTCCAATCCCGGCGAGAACGCTGGGCAGACCTTCCTCGATGTGCCGAAGTCCTTCTGGGGTTATGAGAGCATCGAGCGCGCCGCGCAGCTTGGCTACGTCAACGGCGTGGGCGGTGGAAAGTTCGAGCCGAACCGCCAGCTGACGCGCGCGGAGTTCGTCACCATGCTCTACCGCATGGCGGGCAAGAGCGCAGCGAGCACGGCGGCTGCCTTCACCGATGTTCCGCAGAATGCGTGGTATCGCGACGCGGTGAACTGGGCGGCGGAGAAGGGTTATGTCAACGGCACGGGCGAAAACAGCTTCAATCCCGACGGGAAGATCACCCGTCAGGAGGTCGTGACCATCCTCTTCCGCTACGGCGGCGCGCAGAGCGGCGCGGAGACGATGTTCTCGTCCATGTACGACAGCCAGTTTGCCGACAGCGGCGCGATCGCCCCGTGGGCAAAAACCGCGATGTACTGGGCGATCTACAACGGCGTGGTCAACGGCACGAGCCCGACCACCGTCAGCCCCACGGCGACGGCCACGCGCGCGGAGGTCGCGGCGATCTTTGTGCGTTACGCGAAGTGAGCAAAAAGTTGACATAGAAAAAGGAGGAACTGTATGAAGAGACTATTGCGGTCGCTTCTGCTGGGGGCGATCCTGTCGGCACTGCTGTGCGTGGGCGTGCTGGCGGCGGACAGCGAATCTGTCAAAGGCGGCATCTACAATATCAAAAGCTCCAATGTGACGCTGAAGCCAAATACTGAGGCGACGACAGATACTGTCGATGGCACGGAATATACTGATTATTACGCCAACGCGGTCAAGTTCGAAGTGAAAGCTGAAAAGTTGGCGGAGAATCAGCAGTATCTGCTGCTGGTGCTCAAGGGCGGTGCGGACGGCAGCGCGCCGGGCGTGCCGACGGCGGACAACATCGCCTACATCGACCAGATGGCGGCGCAGAACGGCAGCGTGAGCTTCACCGCCTACCCCAAGGAGCTGACCAAGGGCACGTACTACGTCTACCTCGTGGGCGCGGGCAAGACGTTCGCAGAGAGCAAAGTTGCCACCTTCCAGTGCGACCAACGCTACACACTGGGCGATGTGAACGAGGACGGTGTGATCAATACGTTAGATGCATTGGCTATTTTGCAGAATGCAGCGGAACTTAAAACGCTTACAGATGCGCAAAAACTGGCAGCTGATGTTGCAAAACCCTTCGGGATGATTAATACTCTGGATGCCTTGAGAGTGTTGCAGTATGCCGCAGGTATAATTCCGTCATTTTAATTAAGTTGGGAGAAAAGATATGAAGATCAAAAAAGCACTGTCACTAATTCTATCTTTGACACTGGTGCTGTCCTTGATTGTCGTACCGTCGAATGCGGCTGCGACAGCGCCAGAAGTAGAAGCCAATCTTGTAAAGATTGATTTGAGCAATTTTTCCGGCACAGTCCGCAACAAGGATGTTACCCCTGTTACGAGTGTGAATGCAGGAGATGTGGTTGCGTTACAGATAGTTGCAAAGAACAACACCAAGGATAATTGGAAACTGTCAACGTTTGCGGTTCAGATTAAGTATGATACCAAATATTTTACTTCTAAGACCGTTTCCTATACGGATGAAGAAGGGGAGACAACAGATTTCCGCGGAACTGTACCGCAGGTGTTTTCAGAAAATGGATTTCCTGCCAAGTGGATGTTTAGCACCAACAATAATAATGCTGGCGTTGTATATTGCAGCGGCACGGCAAACGTAACGAGCAAGGTGAATACAGTTACGTTCGATTCCGGCAACAGCAGAATTTTAGGTTATATACTGCTCGAAGCAAAGGCGGATATTGAATCTAGCGCATACGAAGTCACTTTTTCTGAGCCGAGTGCGTTAGTCAATTATTTGGCCTATCTTCCGGATGGTAGTCAGGATAGTCTTCTGTTCGAGAATGTTACCTTCCCGGAGACCGTTTCTATCACCGTCAACGGCATTACCCCCGTTCTGAACGCGGTCACGCTGGATGAGAGTAGTGTCACCGTCAACGGCACAACCGGCGCGACCGTCAACGCCGCGGCGACCTCCGCGCAGGGCACGAACCTGACCGAAAAGGTCAACTGGACTGTAAATGGCCCCGAAGGTGCTGGTGATAATGATGTGACGATTGCTGCCAACGGCACGATCGCCGTCGGGGCCAAGGCCAAGGCGGGCAATTATACCATCACCGCCACGCCGAAGGACGGCAGCTCGCAGGGCGAGGCAAAGAGTGCAACGCTCAAGGTTACACGTACAACGTCTGTAGCTGCAAGCCTTGAACTGAGCTATCCCGATTCCTCTAAACTTGGCACAGAGGCGCTCTCTATTCCTGCGGAGACTAAGGTTCTCGACCAGTTTGGCGATGATTTTACTGCTTCCGTCGAGTATACAATCAGCCCTAATGTTGATGATATTGAGGGTGTGACTTTCAATACAGAGGATGGTTCCCTTTCTGTCGAACCGAAGGCGGCGGCCAGCATTCCACTGGAGGGTAAAACGTTCACTGTCACCGCAAAAGTTTCGGGGACTGAAATTTCTAAGCAGGCGACGATCACCATCACGCGCGACGAATTTACGACCGAGAAAATCTCAATTGTTCAGCCTACGGACACTAGTGTTGTGATTCCCACTGCCAATAGCACCGACGCTTCTGAACATGGAAAACCGGCCACCTATCAACTCCCCAGAATCAAGGTCACAAATCAGTACGGCATTGAAACGGAAGTCGATGCGAGCGAGGCTACATGGAAGCTCGTTACTGACGATGCTCAGGTGACAAGCAGCGTCAAATTCAGTGCAGGCATGATGAATGTCTATACCGCAGCAGCGAGGGCTGGCGGCTTTTCTGACGGAAAAACTGAGTATCCGCTTACTGTTGAAGCAACCTATGGCGGCAAGACCGCTACGTTTACTGTTACGCTGAAGCGAGAAGTATCCGTCGCGACGGAGGTAACTGTTAACGGTAGTGATACAGTAGCTGTTCCGGTGCTTAAAGACGGTGTCAGCGATTCCGTTGAGCTTACGTATACTGCTGAGGTTAAGGATCAGTATGACATCCCGATGAGTGTCAATGAGGTTAACTGGACGGTCGGCCTTTTGTCTGGCACAGGCACTCTTGCTGGTGTGAGCATTACCGAAGACGGTAAACTCACGGTTAATAGCAATGCCGCAAGCAATGTGTTTACTGCTGATAAGCTGACACTCAATATTCAAGCCGCTTCTAAAACACAACCTGTTGTGTCCAACACATTCAGAGTCACCCTCACGCGCGAAGCGGCTAAAGCCACAGGTATTTCTAATTGCGCTTGGACTGAGGGCGAGAATGAATTTGTGGTTCCTGCTAACGATTCGCATGTGACGAACAGTTTCACTGTTACGTTTGTTGACCAGTATGGTTGTGAAATTGCTGCGGCGAATGCACCCACGGTAACTTGGTCTGCTTCCCCGACGACGGGAATCGCGGTTACGGGCAGCGGCAGCAGCTATACGGTGAGTGTCAGCAAGGATGCGGCACAACGATTCTCGAAGGATGACCGCGCAGAAAAAACAGTCGCGCTTACTGCAACCTATGATGGTAAGGCGATGACGCAAACGGCAGAACTTACCCTCAAACTCGCGGATGCCGTTGTCACGACCGTCCAGCTGAACGGCGATAACAGTATCATGATTCCGAAGACCGTGGGCAGTGTGAATACCAAGACCTACACCGTTACGGTTTTTGACCAATACGGCTTTGAACTGCCCGACAGGGCCAAGGATGCGACCTATACGTTTGATAGCAGCAGTGAGCTGGTAACGCTTGACCAGACGAACGGCGTTGCGATGCTGACCGTTAAGTATGGTGCAGATGCCGTAGACGATAAGCTTAAGGCAACGGTCAATGGCGTAGAGAGCGAGGAAAAGACCATTTCCGTTACCAATAAGACCGAAGATACGAAAACGCTGAAGGTCGTACAGAACAATGTTGTCTTCGGCAGCAAAATCGAGCCGACCGTGACCGGAAAGCCTCAGGACAGCACGGATCTTGTTTATAGCTACGAGGGAGTGGATGGAACCACTTATGATTCCAGCACAGTAGCACCGACGAACGTTGGTAAATACAAGGTGACGGTGACCTGCGAGACCGCAGATACCTTCTATACCAAAACAATCAATTTTGAGATCACGGCTAAGAGCATTGCGGGTATGACGGTGACGCTCGATCATGATTCGCTGACCTATAACGGCCAGGATCAGTCCGTGACGGCCGAGCTTGCTGGCTTAACGTCTAGTGACTATACCGTTAGCGGCGAGACTACGGGTAAGAATGCTGACACCTACACCGTGGCCGTCACCGGTAAGGGCAACTACACGGGCACTGTGGCCAAGACGTGGACCATCACCCCCGCTGAATTGACGATTGAGAGCGTTGCGCTTGAAAACCGCACCTATAACGGAGAGAAAGCTGTAACGGTGAAGTCCGTGACATTCAATGGCCTTCAGAATAGCGAAAAGCTGACCATCGATACGGACTACACCGCGACCGGCGCGATGACCGATGCCAACGCTGGTGAGAACAAGGATGTTACCGTCACCGTGACCCTCAAAGATACCGTGAAGAACTACACGCTGAAAAACAGAGTGTATGAGAGCGGCAAGGTCACGATTGCCAAGGCATATCACGAGAATGTTACTGCCAATATGGAGGCAAAGTACGGCAACACTGCTGAGCTTGACCTCACGACGGTCGGTCTGCCTACGGGCTATGTGCTCGGTACGCCCGTTGTCGACATTAATCCGGCTGACATTTTTGACGGCAGTGTTACGCTTTCTGGCAGCAGCCTGAGCGCTAAACTTACGAGCGATGCTACCAAGGCTGGCAAGACGGCAACGATCAAGATTCTCGTCAGCAGCACGAACTATGCGGATTATACCATCACGGTTACCGTCACGGTTGCCGCCAAGGATACTCAGACGATCACTGCCAGCAATATTCGCGCTACTTACGGCGATACCGGCGTGAAAGTCAACGCCACCGCGGTTGGCGCGCTGAACTATAGTGTTATCTCCGGTGACGATGTGATTGATATTGATGCAAGCGGCAATGTGACCATCAAGAAGGCGGGCCAAGCCAAGATCAAGATCTCCGCGGCCGAGACGAATGATTACGCCGCTGCCACCAAGGAAATCACTGTTACCATCGCCAAGCGCACGCTGACCGTTAAGGCGGACGACAAGACCGCCTACATCGGCGACAAGCAGCCTGAGCTGACCTACACCGTCTCCGGCCTTGTCGGCAATGATAAGCTGACGCCGGTGCCGACGCTCAAGCTGGTACACGACGCGAATGTCGACCCGATGAAGCAGGCCGGCACCTATGTGATCGGTTTTGAGACGGAGCCCGCGGCGAGCGCAAATTATGAGCTGAGCGCGCAAACCGGTACGCTGACCGTAAGCGCACGTCCGAGCTATGTCGGTCCCACCGGCAATGCGGTCAGCGTGGATCGCACGGAAAACGGCAAGATCAGCGTCTCGCCCTCGTATGCGGCCAAGGGCGCTACGGTGACGATCACGGTCACGCCCGGCAAGGGTCAGGAGCTCAAGAGCCTCGAGGTCATCGACCAGAATGGCAACTCCCTGCCGCTGACGGATCTCGGCAACGGCAAGTTCAGCTTCGTGATGCCAGAGGGCAAGGTCACGATCAAGTCTGAATTCGGTGAAGCGAATGCGTTCGTCAATCCCTATGACGATGTGAAGCCGGGTGACTGGTATTACAGCGCCGTCGAGTATGTGACGGTGAACGGCCTGATGAACGGCACCGGCAACGGCTTTGAGCCGAACCTTGCGACCTCCCGCGCGATGATCTGGACCATCCTCGCCCGCATGAGCGACGTGAACACCGCGTCCAGCGGCGAGTGGTATGCAGTGGCACAGCAGTGGGCCATCGCAAACGGCGTGTCCGACGGCACGATGCCGAACGGCACGATCACCCGCGAGCAGCTTGCGGCGATGCTGTACCGCTACGCTGTCAGCAAGGGTATGGTCAAGGGCCCTGCGACCGCTGATCTGAGCGTGTTTGCCGATGCGAACAGCGTCAGCAGCTACGCGGTCGAGGCGATGCAGTGGGCAGTGTCCACCGGCCTAATCGGCGGCATGGACGGCAAGCTGAATCCGCAGGGCAGCGCCACCCGCGCGCAGGTTGCCACGATGCTGATGCGCTTTGCGGAACTGGCAAAATAAAAGTTCCTCAAGAGGAGAACTGAGCGCCTTTCTCGCCTCGGAATGACGAACAGACCAGCATATTACGAGACAAAGTACCGCAGGGGATTGCCCCTGCGGTACCTTTTTATAAAGATAATGTGTGCCGAATGGCGCGAAACGAAATGCCGGTACTATGCAGCGAGCATATTGTTTTCTGCTTTTTCGCGGGATAAAGTAAAAATTGAATTGGTTTGAGCAGATGCTGTTTGAGCTTTCGAAATGAAAACGGGACGTGTGGTATGACAAAGAAAACGCGGACAAGCAATATATTTGAACAGGTCACAGAAATCTATCTGATCCTGATGGTCACGGTATTTTTGCTTTACCCTGGAAGGCAAGGATTCGGCGGGATTGCGGAGGAAAAATACCGGGCGTTCTTGCTCCTCTGCGGCGGCTATGCGGCGATCATGCTGCTGTTGCTGGCGGAGACGGCAATTGTTGGCGGACTGCACAGAGATATACGTTCAGCGCTGAAGCGGACGAGCTGGACACAGCGTCTGCTGGCAATCTATCTGTTGCTAACGTGGATCTCCGCGCTGCTATCACCGTATTTTCCGGATACGGTCATTGGAGTCGGCCGCTATGAAGGAGCGCTGACGATCACGATCTATTGTGCCTGCTTTTCCTTCGTGCGCGCCTATGGAAAGGCTGGCAAAGTACTGATTGCAGCAATGGCGCTATCCGTGAGCGGTTTCTGCGTGATCTGCATTATACAGCTGTATGGCGGGAATCCTTTTGGGCTTTATCCAGCCGGATATAACTACGCGGATGCCTATAAGGCTTATTCCGGAGCCTATCTTGGTACGATCGGAAATGTCGACCTTGTGGCGGCGTTTCTATGCATGATGATCCCTGCGTGCTGGGCGACAATTTTGAGGAGCGGAGATCGTCAGCGCTTTTATTTGCTTGCGCCGCTGACCTTAGCGCTGTTTGTGCTCATCAAGATGGATGTTCTGGCGGGATTTGTCGGCGTATTCGGCGGGGCAGCAGTCAGCGTCGCCGTCATTGCGCCGATGGAGAAAAGATTGCAGCGCACTTTGGCAATGGCACTTCTGGCTGTTGCATTGGCAATGCTTGCGGTGGTGTACTTTGCGGACCTGGGCGGTATGTTCCACGAACTGCATGCGATTCTGCACGGCAATGCGGAGGGTGGCTTTGGCTCAGGTCGGCTCCACATTTGGAAAGGCGTACTGCAAAGAGTGCCGGAGCATCTGCTTTTCGGCACGGGGCCTGACACGATGCTGTACAGCGATATCGAAGCGTTTTCGCGCTACGATGAAGTGCTGGGAGGCACAATTGTTGCGCGGATCGACATTGCGCACAATGAATATTTGAATATCCTGTACCATCAGGGCATTCTGGCGCTGGCAAGCTATCTTGGCGCATTGATCGCGGCGGCAAAAAAGTGGGTCTGCGGCAGCGGTCAGGATGCAGTCACCGCTGTTTTGGGAACGATGCTGTTTTGCTATTCGGTACAGGCGTTTTTTGGATTCAGTATGATCATGACGGCGCCGTATTTCTATCTGGCGCTGGCATTGCTTGATAAACGCGATACAAAAGAGGGAGAACAATAATATGTACAGTCGAAAAATACGGTTGCTCAGTCTGAATATGATCCTGGTGATGCTGCTCATGCTGATCCCTGCGCAGGCGAGGGATGAAGCGGAAATCGATAAGAATGAGAAAAAGATATACACGATTACACTTGATGGAAAAGACGGAACGTTGGGAAATGAAAATAGGATAACCGTCAACTATTCTGAGGACAACCCTCTTTCCTTGGGCAATTATAAGTTCACGAGAGCTGGATATACCCTTGTTGGCTGGACAAAAGATGAGAACAATGACGAATGTGTGGCGGACAGAAACGGTATCATTACTGTGGATCTCGGTTATGAAACGCTTTACGCTATGTGGAAGGCTGACGATTATCTTGAGGACAATGTATCGCTGGTCATCGGTGGCGAGGACAAGAGTGATCTGCTGAATAGTACAACTGAATGCAGCGGCACGGGATGGACATATCGGAGTGTCGATGATACGACGAGCGAGCTGCATTTGAGCGATGGTTATAACGGTGGAAATATTGTCTGCAAACGGGATAATGTAAATATCGTTTTTGATGCTTCGGTCAGCACGAGCCAGATTGAAGTGAGCGGAGCATTGTCGCTTACGGCTAATAGTACCTCTGCTGCTGTTGTGTCGGAAGACAGCTGTGCGATTCGCGCTAAAAGTGTTGCCATAGCAAATACGGGTGGGATTTATAGGATCGTATCTAATACAAAGACTGCGATTGAGGCGGAGAGTTTATATCTTGCTTCCGGTAATGTGAGCATTGAGGGCAATCCTGCTGTTTCTAATAGTCTTCCAGTTACCTGCGAAGAGGGAATTGCCTATAGGAGCAATCAGAATGCCGATGGATTGATGTCGGGACTGTATAGCTATCGGAAAAACATGACGGTCACACTCAAGGGCAACGGCGGCACGCTGGATGGGATGACAGAGGAGAAAATAGTTGTCTATTCTGAGGAAGAACCGCTCAACCTGAGGAACTATCCGTTCACGCGGGATGGCTATGTCCTTGTCGGCTGGTCGGAAGACGCGACTGGCACGACGAGAATGTTCGGGCGCGATAGTTTCCTTTCTTCGCAGATCGGCAGCGGCGTTTTGTACGCTGTCTGGCTCAAAGTGCCGGAGAGTGGGAACTATGCGATTTTCGACACCTGCGGCTGGGGTGAGATACCCGATCCCTTCAGCCGGGTCGGTACCCTTTGCTGTGTGGAGCTGACGGACGACTTCAAAATGCCCGTGCTGCAAAAAAGCAGCACAGCGCCGGAAGTGAAACTTTGGCTCTGGCACAATGCAGACAATTGGAGCGCAATTTACTACGAGGGGGAAGCGTTCGTCCCCAAAAGCGGGATGCAGTTCCGCATTGAGCCTGTTTCGAGCGGGAACGGATATCACCGGGTGGTTTTTGACGGCAACGGCGGCACCGAGACGGTTTATTACGGAAACGAAGCATATGCCGCGAATAAACGCGACTTTCAGAACTTCTCTGACGGCGCTACGCTGTACACACCGCGATTCCACCGTCCCGGTCATATCCTGACGGGCTACAATACGCAGGCGGACGGCACGGGCACGGCATATCCGGCCGGCAACATGAGAATTACATCGGATATGGAGCCTGTGCAGTTCCTCTATGCCCAGTGGGCGCTGCTTGATCAGTTGAAAGACGGCGTGCGCCTTATCATCGACAGTGACGATATGACGGGCCTTTTTGGCAAGAATGACTGGAACTACGGCACAGGCTGGCGATTTAGAGATATCGGAGGGAGTGCGTCGTCTACTTACGGCCAAATTGATATAACGAACAGCACGCGCTACAGCGGCGGCAGAATCGCCTTTGATGGAAATCTGACGCTCGGATTTGTTGACGGTGTGAGCGTTGGACAGATCGAAGCGGCAGGCAGCCTGACACTTGTGAACAATGCGTCGGTAGGTGCACAGTTTTCAGTGAAGACAAATGGTGTGGCAGCAATCCGGGCAGAGAGTGTTACTATAAAAAATTCTGCTGCGGTATATCGTATCAGTGCGGAAAACGCCGTTGCTGTAGATGCGTCGTCACTTTACCTCAGCTCGCCAAATGTAATTATCGAGGGACGTCAGGCTGTGGCAAAGTATACGAAGATTACCTGCGCGAGCGGAATCGGATACAAAATGTCGAGCGATGGTTCAACGCTTATGACCTATTCCGATACGAAGCGGATTGCCCTCGAAGGCAACGGCGGAACCCTGCAGGGTCTGCCGATGACCATTGCAGAGTATCGCGCGGTTGAGGAGCTTGACCTGAACCGGTATCCGTTTACGCAGGAGGGCTATGCCCTTGTCGGCTGGGCGGCGGATCAGAAAGGTGAGAAACTTGTCACGGATGCGACCGGACATCTGAAGTCGACGGATTATGGAACGCTCTACGCCGTCTGGCTTAAAGTACCGGACGGCAACTATGTGATCCTTCAGGGCAGCTATGCCGGCGCATGTGCCACCAAGGCGGGCTTCAGCAGCATTGCCATGGCGGAGGATGGAACGGTGACGCTGCCAGAGCCGAACAATCCCAAGAGCGGAATTGCAGTCTGGCGGAAGAGCGATACCAACGAGCCCTATTTCGTCGGCGAAACGGTCACGGTGCCGTCGGGGACACGCTTCAACTGTGTTCTGCATTATAATGCGAATAAGATTTTGATCTTCGACGGCAACGGCGGTACGATGCGAAATACGGTGAACGGCGTTCAGTGTACCGTGACCCGCCGGATGGTGACCACTGCGGCTGGTAAGACGTACTATAGCCGCTCGCAGTTTGTCATGGATGGCTATACGATGACCGGCTATAACACCAAGGCGGACGGTACAGGCAAGTCTTATCCGTATGATGAGATCCTCGTGACCGAGGACATGGACGATCAGACGATCCTCTACGCTCAGTGGGAGAAGATCACACCGAGCGGAAAGTATATCACCATCGACGGAAAAATATATGATGCCATGCAGGAATGCAGGGGCAACGGCTGGAACTATAATTATCACGCCGATTCTGATGAAGGACGGCTTTGGCTGATGGATTATCACGGCGGCAGCATTGTGTCCGATCTGAGCCTTGCTGTGTTTGCTTTTGGAACGAACAACACGGTGAGCGGGAGCATCGAGAGTAAGGAAACGCTGCAAGTGAGTGTTGCCGGGCAGCGGATGAATAATGAACTGACCCCCGGCAACCTGCGCGTCCGCGCAAGCGAGGGGTACGCCCTGCGCGCAGGGAGGACGATGCGGCTGGAGGCGGCGGACGGCGAGCTGAACATTAGCGGCGGCGAGAACGGTCCGGCACTTTACACACAGGAGCTGCAGATCTCGTGCTGGGAGAATGGCTTCTTTGAAGCGACAGGCAGCCCGAACGCGCTCTCCTATGGCAAAATGATCAAGGATCGCTACCAGACCTATCTAATCCGCGGCGGCAAGGATAAGGAGAGCGCAGTGCCGATCACGGACGACACCTATGATAATAGAGCCTACATCTCCTATGAGATGCGGGAGCGTGTGCTGATGCTGCACGGCAATGGCGGTAAAACCGCCGCGGGCGCGGATATGTTCACCGCGACCTCGAAGGACAACACCTTTGACCTCGGCGCGTACACGAATACCTTCACGAACGGCGGCAAGCGCCTGCTCGGCTGGTCGAAGACGGAGAATTCCGCGATGATCGACTATGCGGCGGCGAGCGGTACGATGTACTGCTTTGATTGGTTCTATGAGCTTACGGCAGACCTCTACGCTGTGTGGGAAGGTGAGGAACAGCGCGGCGTGGTGCTGAAGAACTACGGGTACTTCGACGGCGACCGCTATACCTATTCCGAGCAGTACACGGCCGTTGCCGAGGGGGGGACCTACACCCTGCCGGAATCCAGCAGGGCGGGCTATATCTTCAAAGACTGGCTGGGCAGTGATGGAAATTCTTATGCCGCCGGAGATACAATCGAGATACCGACCGCGCTGAGCTTCACCGCGCAGTACGAGGTCGGAAAGCTTACCGTGGGCGGTGTGACCTATACGGCAAACCGGGTCCACGGCAGCGATGCGCTTGGCTGGATGTATTACCCGGACGGCTACAATGGGTACTATAGCGGCGAGGCGCAGATGAATCTCTACAAAAACTACTCGAGCGGACCGATCACGCTGGACGGGAACCTTACTCTGGCGGTGGGGACGGACCTGACCGGCACGGATAACCTCCCTGCGATTTCTGTGACGGGGGATATGAATATCCGCATTTGGGGCGGCGGAACGCTGACACCGCCGAAACCGACGCTGACCGGCGGCGAGAACGCACCCGCGATCAAGGTCGGCGGCACACTGCATCTGGGTGCGCCCGTCACGCTGATCGGCGGCGGGGATGCACCCGCGATGGATGTCGGCGTGCTGGATGCTGAGTGTGCTTTCCTTGCGGGAGAGTCAAAGGAGACCGCCACGCGCGTCGGCACCTACAATGACGAGCACTATGTGCGCATGGACCTCTCTGATCCGGTCACGTTCCAAGTGGGTGATGTGGCACCGGACCTGCCGGATACGGAGACGTACCGCTTCATCGGCTGGAGCGTCACGGTAGACGAGAATAACTCGCGGACGACCGTCTGGTACCTGCCGGGTGAGGAGAACACCGGCTCCGAAAAGACACTGACCGCGCGCTATGTGCCAAATGACGAAGGAATGATCTTCCTTGACGGCAACGGCGCGGTGACAGCGTACGGCGTGCGCTACAGCGACGCCATCGTCCATCTACCGAGTCAGGCGGGCTGGCGCTATATGAACGCGGATGAGCTCAAGGCCGTGTTCCACCGCGACGGCTTTGAGTTGACGGGCTTCGTGGGCCCTGATCCGGACAGCAAGACAGACAAGCTTTATACGCTCAATGATCTGGACGCTCTTTCCACCGTGTTTGACGATGGGCAGCTGCACATGGGCAAGACGACGATCTACACCGCTCAGTGGAAGCGCATCGGCGATAAGACGGAGGACAACTCCGCTTACTATACCAAAGCGGACGACGGCACGGTGAAGATCGAGTCAGTCGATCAAGCCGTGCTCGAAGAGCAGCTCAAAAAAAGCGGCACGGTACAGATTGACCTGTCCAAGTTGAAGGATGCTCCTCGCGACGTGATCCTGCCCGTCAGCGCCGTGAACAATGTCCTTGATTTGAAAGTGGAGGCATTGTCAATCAAGATGGCGGACGCGGTGGTCACGCTGGACAAGACTGCGATGCAGTCGGTCATCGAGATGGCGAACAGCGCTGATATTCAGCTGCACGTCAGCACCGACGACGCGCTGAGTGGCAATCAAGCCGCAATCATCGGCAGCACGGTGCAGAGCAAGGCGCTCGATGTGAGCCTGACAGCAAACGGAACGGAAATTCACAATTTTGACGGCAAGGTGACCATCTCCGTCCCGTTCACATGGACGAAGCAGGGCGTGCTGCAGGCGTGGTATCTTGCCGATGCCAATAAGAAAGAAACCGTTGACGTGGCGTACCGCGACGGGAATGCCGTGCTGACGCTGTCGCATTTCTCGACCTATGCCGTTACGGTCACCGATGCGCCAAATGACACGATCGTGAACATCGGAAAAAACTCAGTCACGGTGAACGTGCCGGAGTCGAATTGCGTGAGCTGTATTGCGGCGCTTTCCAGCGCGGACGGCAGGCAGCTGGCAGTCGGACAAGCGCCGGTGAACAAAGAGGGAAAAACGACCGTGACGTGGGGCGCGGTCAACAGCGCAGAGGTGCTCACGCTCAAGCTGTTCTGGCTTGACGCAAAGGGCGCGCCCACCGGCAGCGTTCTGTCGGTGCTCGTCAAGGTGTCCGCCCGATAAGGGCGGCTTGACCCAACATTCTGCGGCGGCGCTGCCGCCGGGATGATAAAAACAACAAAAAAGGAGAGAAACCAGATGAAGAAACTCATTTCGCTGCTGCTCAGCATGGCGATGGTGTTCTCCATGACCGCCGTACAGGTTCTGGCGGCGGATGAAGAGACGGCCATGTTGGCAGACACAGACACGGAGGGCACCGATGCACCGGTGGTACAGACGGTCACACTGGATCTGTCGCAGGGCAGCATCACGATTTCCGCCACAGGCTACAAGCAGGGCGGCGGGGACGAAACCCCGTTTACCGGCGCGTATACGATCAAGCAGGATGACAAGGCTTACTTCAACAATACCGTCAGCGTGACGGGCGGTACGCACGAGATCACGATGAATGATGTCGTCATCGACGTCAGCAACAGTTCCGGCGCTTGTGCGTTTTCCATCGCGACGGGCGCGACTGTCGACCTGAAGTTGGCAGGGCGAGTGATGCTAAAGAGCGGAAGCTACGCCGCGGGACTTTCCGTTCCCACGGGCGCTGCCGTGACGATTTCCGCTGTCTCGGCTTCCGGCGCTTTGACGGCGGAGGGCGGCAAGTATGGCGCAGGCATCGGCAGTTATAATAAAGAGTTTGGCAGCTTTAGCGCTGCAAGCGGTGGCAATATCACGATCCTGAGCGGTACCGTGGGTGCACTTGGCGGTGAAAGAGCCGCAGGCATCGGCGGCGGCTACTCCGGTAACGGTACTGGCACTGGCGAAACGATCTGCATCTCCGGCGGCAGAGTCATGGCTACAGGAGGTTCTTTCGGCGCAGGCATCGGCGGTGGCAGCTATGGGGACGGCACCGGACAGAACGGGCAGATCACTATTGAGGGCAATGCCATCGTTACGGCAACCGGCGGAAGTCATGGTGCAGGCATCGGCGGCGGCTATAATTCGGATGGTACCGGTAAAGAAGGAAAAATTGTTCTGGGCGGCGCGGCAAATGTGACCGCGAGTTCTGTTTACGGTGCGGGCATCGGTTCTGGTGAAACGAGCTCTGATGGTGTTTACGGTGCGGGGCAGTCCGGTGAAGTGCTGATCACTGAGAATGTGACGGTGAAAGCAAGCTCAAGATCGGGAGCAGGCATTGGCGGTGGAGTGCCCGCGAATTACGGCTCGTATGGAACGGGGAACGATGGTCGTCTGACGATCAATGGGAATGCGGATGTCACCGCAATCAGTATGTACGCGTCCGGTATCGGTGGCGGTTGGAGCAATAATAGCTACGTGAACTCGCATACTACTGGCCAAAATGGCGTGATCTCGGTCTCCGGCAATGCGGTCGTGAATGCGACCGGCGGAGCCTACGGCATTGGCGGTTACGACAGTCAAGACATAAATGGATCGCTCAACATCGCCGGCGGCACGGTGACTGCGCACGCTACGAGCACGGATGATGCCTACGCCTGCGGCATCGGCCGCATCAAAAAATGCAATATCTACGGCGGTACGGTCGGCGCGAGCGGCTACACGGGGATTTATCGCGCGAATGTCAACGGCGGCGTTGTCACCGCGGAGAGCTCGAAGAGCACTAACGGCTTTGGCACGCTGACCGCTGACGGAAACTGGGACGGTTGGGTCACCAGTTTGCCCGCGCAGGCGAGCAATGGCATGAAATCCGGCGTGCTGTTCAGCGGGAACGAGGGCAAGATCATCGGCAGCTCCTACACCCTGCCCGCCGATCGCGAGATCCCTGAGGGTGCGACCCTGACGGTGGACGCGGGACAGGAGCTGATCGTTCCGGCAGGCACTACCCTGACGGTGAACGGTAAGCTGGTGGTCGCGGGAACGCTCAACACCGCCGAAACCGACGCGATCGCGGGAAGCGGCGAGACGGAGATCACCGGCAAGGTGACCGGCAAGAAGCTGCCCATCGCCATTCAGGCGCATGACATGGGCACGATGGAAAAGACCTTTGACGTGTCCACGCTCTTCACCATTCCGCAAACCACCGGAGCGGCGGCCTATACGGTGACGAAAGACGGGACGCCTGTCACATTGGACGGCACAACGCTCTCCATCCCCGATGGCGGCGTATTCACGGTCACCGTTACTACGGAAGAGACTGCCAACTATCAGGCGGCGTCCGCCACAGCGACGCTCACCGCAACAGTGCATAACCATCAGCTGCGTGCAGTCGCCGCAAAAGCGGCAACCTGCGAGGAGTCGGGCAATATCGCGTATTGGGTCTGCGATGAGTGTAGAAAGTATTTCCGCGATGCGGACGGCACGCAAGTGATTACCCTTGAAGAAACAGTCTTGGCTGCAACGGGACATCATTTTGATAACGGCGTCTGCACCGCCTGCGGCGCGGAAGATCCGGCGTATGAGACGAGTCCTGTGATCGAAGTGGGCTCCTGCAACGCGTACCCCGGCGATACGATTACGATCCCGGTCTCGCTCAAGAACAACGACGGCATCGCCTCGATCATGTTCACTGTCTCCTATGACGCAAACTGCTTGAAGTATCAGGGGGCGTCCTTTACCGAGGAGCTTACGGGGTTGAGCAATACTGTCGCTGTCAACGACGAGACTACCGGAAAAGTTACCATGAGTTGGGTCAAAGGAGCGTCGGGGGAGTATACTGGGAACGAGACCATTGCCAATCTGAAATTTGAGGTAATAGCGGTTTCGGAGAATACCTCCGCACAGGTTTCGCTTACTTATGACAAAGAAAATGTCTTTAATGAAAGCCTAAAGAATCAAAACTTCCTCGTTAAAAATGGAACGGTTCAAATCGGCAAGTACCGCCCCGGCGATATCAACGGGGACGGAAAGGTGAACGTCGACGATGCGCTGCTGCTGCTGAACTATGTCTGCGACCTTAGAAAAGATGAGGTCAAGGGCAACCCTGACGTCAATGGCGACGACGCGGTGAACAACAAGGACGTTGTGATTCTGCTGCGCTATATTGCAGAATATCCGGGCATTACGCTGTACTGAGAGGATTGGCGCGTATGAAAAAAACACTGGTGCTGCTGTGCGCGCTGCTGTTGGCGGCCGCGGCGGCGA
>UMBI01053329.1_pt1 | contig 16878 bp, 18 predicted proteins | sample 1963911 | NCBI WGS metagenome assembly UMBI01 (sample SAMEA4835936, study PRJEB28245) | human gut metagenome | biome: gut microbiome; material: fecal sample | place: Denmark | collected 2008
CTTACATCAGTTTGGAGGTTTACACAAACTTTAGGATACTCCCTCGCCATGTTAAAGGTAAAGGTATCCACGATCAGTATCATCCGTAAAAACAGTCTGACCACGCTGCTTGCCACGATCATATGCATAATCGCTGCTGCGACCGGAAGGTAAAATAATAACATAACCTGTGTCCGGATGGATTCTTTTGCTTCTTTTTCAGTCAGACCGACATTGGAAAGGATCTGAAATCGTTTCTGGTCTTCGTACCCTTCCGACATCTGTTTGTAGTAAATGATCATAACCGTTGCCATGAGAAAGAGTGCTGCCAGAAACATTCCTACAAAAAAGATTCCACCATAGATACTATAAAAAGCGCTCATCTCCTCTGATTTAAAACGAATTGCTTCACGGTTTAATCCACTCAGTTCCATCAAAACTCTGACCGTTTCCATCTGTTCTGCTGTCAGAGCTTTTTCTAACTGGTATCCGATGAAAACTTCATACTCATCCGGATTCACTCTCTGTCCGGCTTCCGCCATCAGTGCACAGATCTGCTCATCATCCGGAAAGACAAGAATTTCACGTTCGAAAATTGACATGGTCGAATCAATGATATAGCGGATTGCAGAATACTCTGCCTCTCCTGCTACTGTATACTCTTTTCCCATAAAATTCAGGTTATCACCTTTTTTCCATTCTTTTCCTGAACTGTAGATGAGTATTTCGTCATCCTTAAGTGTCAGATCCGTATTTGCATATTCATTATAATCAGCAACAGACAATAAATACGTAACGATAGCGTTGGAAATGTCACTGTCGAATGTATCCGGGTCTGCAATCTTTTGTTTTCCATCTTTTTCCGTGACCATGATATTCCGGTACTGTCTATAAATCTGGTCGGTAGTCACAATCCCATCCTGCTGCAACGCTTTATTCATAGTAACGAAATCATCCATGCCTTTTCCTGCCTCTGACACAGTTTCTGCCACTTTAATATCTGTCGGATATCTGTCATCTATATTTTTTCCGATGAGCATCATCAGTGAAAAGCCACAGGTCAGCAACAGGATCACACCTGTAGAAAGTACACAGATGGACGCCAGTCCTGCTGCATTATGTTTCATCCGGAACATCAGATTCGATACACTGATAAAATTCTTTGTTTTATAGTAAAACTTCGGATTCTTTTTCATGCACTTCAGGATAAAAATACTTCCGGCTGTAAAAAGACAATAGGTTGCGATCACAACAAGCAGAATGCTGACAAATAATATGTTGACCGCACCCCCGATCGACTTAGCAGACAGTGCCAGCTTATATCCCGCAGTCAGTGTTATAATTCCAAGAATAAATACAGGAACTTTCACTTTCGGTTCTTTTTCCCCTGTTCTGTCACTCTGCAGCAATGCAATCGGTTTTCCAACCCGGATGGAAGCCACATTATAAATCAGGCTGACTGCAAAAAGGATAACAAATAAAACCAATGTACTTTTCAGTGCTTCCACTGAGAAAAACAGTCCGTCTACCGGTGGCTGATTGATGATCTTATAGAGAATGAGGAGCATTAATTTGTTCAGAAAAGTCCCCATCACAATTCCTGTGACAATGCTGATCAAAGCATTCATCAGGCTCTCCGCAGCTAAAATATAGGTAATATTCTTTTTGGACATTCCAAGAACTCCATAAAGCCCCATCTCCTTTTTTCTCGCCCTTATCATAAACTGATTTGTATAAAAAAGAAAAACTGCCGCAAAGACTGCTACGATCTGACCGCTGATTTCCAGTAAAATCGAGATAATCTGTGCACCATAAAACGCTTCCACTCCATCTTTATAAATGTATGGACAATGCGCAAGTGACTGCAAAATATAATAAATCATGACAGTCATCGTTCCTGCAAGCAGATATGGGATCAGTGTCTTTTTATTTTTCTGCATTCCACTGAACACAAATTTTGTCAGAAGCTTATGATTCACTGTCCTCTCCTCCTCTCATCAGAACGGTCACTGCGTCACAGATCTTATCTAACAGTGCACTTCTTGTCATATCACCGCGGTAAATCTGATGGAATACTTCACCATCCTTAATGAACATGACACGGTCGGCATAGCTTGCCGCCACATTGCTGTGTGTTACCATAAGAATCGTCTGACCTGTCTGGTTAATCTCACGGAGCTGCTTTAACAGGTTGGTCGCCGCCTTGGAATCTAATGCCCCGGTCGGTTCATCTGCCAGAAGGATCCTTGGATTTGTGATCAAAGCCCTTGCGATCGCAGTTCTCTGTTTCTGCCCGCCGGACACCTCATAAGGATATTTCTTCAAAAGCTCCACAATTCCAAGCTGCCCGGCAGCCTTTTATACTTTTGCATCCATTTTCTTATAATCCTCTCCTGCCAGCACCAGCGGAAGCTTGATATTATCTTCTATGGAAAAATTATCCAATAGATTAAAATCCTGAAAGATAAATCCGAGATTGCTTCTTCTGAAAATCGCACGCTCATTATCCTTTAATGTGGTGAAATCTTTTCCATCCACCAGCACTTTTCCGGCGGTCGGTGTATCAAGGCTTGCAAGGATATTCAGAAGCGTTGTCTTGCCACTTCCTGATTCTCCCATGATTGCCACAAATTCTCCCGGCTCCACACTGAAATGCACATCTCTTAATGCGGTGACTTCGTCCCCGCCCATACGTGTTTTATATACTTTTTTGATATGATTGACTTCTAAGATTGACATATATTTACCTCCTTGTTTGTAAGACTATCATAGCAAAAAAGGAAATGTAGTGCCCTTTCTTTGGCTTACATTTCCTTGTCATAATCTTACATTTTTGTAAGAAAAGTATGTTACTCTTTTCAAGATCTACATATTCACAAGATCTCCCTGCTGCACTTTTTCGCACTGAAGAGTAATCATCACAGTCGTTCCCTCTCCCTCTTTCGAAGCCACAGAAATCCCATGCCCAAGCTTTTCACACACACCTTTGCACAGATAAAGTCCAAGACCGCTCGCCTTCTTATCCATCCTGCCGTTATATCCGGTAAAGCCTTTTTCAAAAATCCTCGGCAGATCCTCACTCCGAATGCCGATTCCCGTGTCCTTTACCAAAACTCTCAAACCATTTGCAGATTCTTCCGCCGAAATCTTCACACTTCCCTGCTTTGTATATTTTAACGCATTCGATAAAATCTGTTCCAACACAAAACAAAACCATTTCTCATCTGTAAGCACTGTATAGTCCAAATGCTCCAGCTGAATGGAAATATGATTGTAGATAAAAATTGCTGCATATTTTTTTACTACCTGCCGGACTAATTGTTCCAGTGAATTTCGCTCAAGCACAAGATCATTGCTCATTTCTTCAAAGCGGAGATAATTCAATGCCATCTCCACGTAACTCTCTATTTTAAATAATTCCTGTCGGCATACTGCCGCATCCTGCTTTTCTCCCTGCAAAAGAAGATTCAAAGCTGCGATCGGTGTCTTGATCTGATGTGCCCACAATGCAAAAAAGTCCTGCTTTTCCTGTAATTCTTCCCATTGTCTGCTCTCTTCTGAATTGCTTTCCTGCATTTCTTTGCTTTCTTTTTCGTATTGCTCTGTTCTCTTCCAAAACCCCCGGTACTGCATACACAAAGCGGTCACCCAGAGTATCAGAAATATGCTTGTTAGATAAAAGACATATTCTGCCGGAAGCTGATATAAATTGGATACTGTAAACATCAGGAGCAGGAAAACAGGAGCTATCAATAATAAGCCTATATTTTCTGACAAAAATTTTCTATGTAAAATTTTTCCTGTTTCTTTTTTCATCTGCATGTTTTTGCTCATTATCTAACTCCTGTATTTTCGCTAAAAGAAAACAAACTCTCTATGATTCTCTTGCTGCCTGCGACGAAAATTTCAACATTATGCTCCAACAAGATATCCAAGTCCCCTCTTTGTTGTGATAAAATCATTCACTCCTGCGGCTTCTAATTTTTTTCGTATTCTTGTGATGTTGACCGTCAGCGTGTTGTCATCCACAAATTCATCATTGCCCCAGAGACGTTCCATAATCTCTTCGCGGCTTACCACTTTTCCCTGTTTTTCCATTAATGTCTTTAAGATCAGAAATTCATTTTTTGTGAGGTCGATCTTCTCTCCACGGACTGCCGCTGAAGTATCATTCAGATTCAATACGACTTCTCCACATTCGATCGAGTGGCTTGTGAGTTCGCTTCCATAGCTTCTTCGAAGTACCGCCTGTAATTTTGCGGTCAGCACCTGTAAGTCAAATGGTTTTGCGATAAAATCGTCGCCGCCCATGTTCATTGCCATCACAATATTCATGTTATCATCCGCAGAAGATAAGAAAACGATCGGTACTTTGGACGTTTTACGGATTTCCGCACACCAGTAAAATCCATTATAATACGGAAGTTTGATATCCATGATAATAATGTCCGGTTGAAAATCTTCCACTTCTTCTGTTATTTTTTCAAAATTGCCGGCACACTGTACCTGCATCTGCCATGTTGTAAGATGTGCCGCCACTGCCCTGGCAATGACAACATCATCCTCCACAATAAATACTTTATTTTCTGCCATGTCTTAGTTCCCTCGTATTGATTTTAAATAGTTCAAGCGCTCTCTCTTTGATTTTTTCCAAATCCTCATATGTTCCATCAGAAAATTCTTCTTTAATACGCATGGAAGCCATTGCATGACTGTCATTCACTTTGTCTGCATCTGCCGTTTTCAGAAATTTTCCTAATAATTCCCAGTCACTTGAATAATACAGTTCCACTAATTTTGCCCTGTATTCCAGTTCCGCCGGAGTAATGTTTGGATATTCCTTCAGGTCTTTTGCGTGCTGTGCTTCATGCTTTAAAAGTGAAACGGTAAATTTCTCACTCTCAAAATCATAGACACTCTCGATGCATTGAATCGTTCCGTCCTCAGATGCCCAGCCGCCAGTTCCGTATTTTCCAAAGGTCAGATAATCCATCCAGCTCCGAAATACAAAACCTTTTAAAATATTTACCGTATACTGCTCTACGCCTTCCGGCAATTCTATCTGATAAGACGTCGGAACCGTATCTTTCCAGATGTATGGTCCAAAATACCCTTGCGTTTTTCCGAAAAGTGCATGGTAGCCTTTCTGTTCAAAAAGTTCCTGCAATCTATCTTCCAGTGCGTCTTTCTCTTTTTCCGATATAGAAAAAGTCTGGCACAGCTTTCTTATCAGTTTGTCTGCGGCAATTTCTTCATCACTATTGCAATAAAACACGTCTCTGAAATATTGCTGATATGCAAGCAGTATCTCATTCAGTATTCCATCCACTTCATATTGCCGATAATGCTCGTTTTCAAATAAGTCAATATATTGTTCTCGTTCTTTCTCATATTCCGGAAGGTCGCACATTATTTCAATGGCTTCCTTCACCTTTCCCTCGATCAGTAACTTGTCTACCTTGGTCATCTGTGCCTCCAGCCAGTATTCTTAAATCTTTATTTCTATCCTTGTTTTATCCAGCTCCACTCAAAACTGTCAAGTCCGGCTTTTTCCTGCGCAAGCTGATTCAGTTCATGCAGACAGATTTCCGTCGCCCTGTCGATAAATTCCCGGATCATCTCTCTGGTCAGAAAAAAGCTGCTTTTTTCTTCCATTGGGTGAAATTGTTCACGTACTTCCCTTACCAGTTCCTGCTCACGAAAATCTGCTAATTCCATAATCGGCTCACCTGCCAGTGTCTGCGTCCGGAGCATATTCTGATTCAATCCATACTGCTTCGCTACAAACCAATTTGTATTTTCATAATCCTGATGCAGTCTTTCAACATTCTCTGGAATGGATGAGTTAAAGTGATGCTCAGAATATACATATCTTCTATAAAATATGTCCTGAATCAAATGAAGATAATATCCTAGATACAGTTCATCTGTCTTCATTTGTTCCCCGTATTTTTCCCTGTAAAATTCAAGGTCATAGGTCACTCTTGTCTGTTCACAGATCATTTTCTTAAGATGACTGTTTCCACTGACAGCCCCGTCTGGAAGGATCACACCCAGACGCAGTCTGTCCAAATTATTAAATTCTGTTTTAACTATTATGCATTGTATGATTGCAAGATGAATCATGCTGGACGCCATAAAATTTTCTCCCGCCTCCTGATATTCTGTCACATGTTTCTGTAAGCTGTTCTATTTTTCGCTTTCTGCTTCCTTCATTTCCTCATAATACGCTTTGTATCTGTAAATGGTACGCTTGCTGACATTGTTGCGCTTTGCAATCTCGACCAGATCCGTACCACTAAACCTTTGTCTACCAGAGCATTCACTAAGGTTGCCTCTCCAACACCTCAGTATCTCCTCAATATGTTTCGGATTCTTGCTCCCAACAATAACGTGATTCATCTTTTTCGACACAAAATCCAACATGTCACTAAGTGCATATTTCTTAAATCCGTCTCCCATAGCAAATGGCATGCTGGCAACCGTCTCTAATTCCAATGCCTTACAAGCTTCTATCATCGTCATCTTCACACCATCTATCATCTGGGATTTCACTGTGTCAGCCCAATCACACATGATATTATATTCAAACAAAATATATTTAAAATGATTCTTTTCTCCGGACACTTTTCTTGCTATATTCTTTATTCTTTCAATCTCAATATGCCACTTATTTTCGAAAGGTTCTTCTACCATAAATTCAAATGCTATGCCATAATATCTAATCTTTCCTTCAAAACACTTTGTCTCATACCATCTTATAAGCATTTCCATTTTCTCATAGAATTCGTCTTCCGTTAACTTTAATTTTGTTATCTCGGGAATATGAATGTAATAAACATCTATCATTTCAAGACCTAAATTTTCCAATGACTTATTAAGAGCTATTTCATAAAAAGCAGGATTGAGAGTCTGGAATAAACCTTCATATTCTGAAAAATCTTCTATTGATATTCCTTTATTTTCCAGTTTTTCCGACAAGTATTTCATTGGTGGAAGCTTTGCTGAAATATCTCCATATAATAATCCTGCCTTAGATGATATAAATACCTCTTCTCTGGTAATAATGCCAGAATTCATTAATTCAGCTAATGCAACTCCTTCATCTCGTTCTGAACACATTCCTCTATAATTTATAGCTCCATCAATAGAGTATATCCCATTTCGAACTGCATACTTTATTGCTTCTACATATTTCAAAGAATCTTCTTTTGAAAAATTACCCAAGTGAGTTCCTAATGCAACAGTTCCCATAGGCTTGTGCGAATACCCTTTTATCATTTCCATTCCTCTTTTCCATATTGATAACGTACATTATAGAAGTAATGCTAATTAATTTGCAGTCTTGTATTATAAAAACATAAATGCTATATTAAAAAATGAAGAGAGGTCGTCCTCTCTTCATTCTTTAATATAGCAATGCTTTTCCGGGCTTCTAAGATTGACATTGTTCCTTGTTGTTTGTAAGAAATGTGTTATTTTCCCTGCTCTTCGTAATATCTGTCAGCTATATATTCCGCTGACTCAGCCCATAAACCGTTTTCTGTCTCCTGCAATGTCTTATATGTCTCCGATTTATAAAAAAGCACTACGGCCTCTTCAAAAGCAATATGAAAACGTTCCTGTAGCAATTTTACCACAGCTCTAATCTGTATACATACATTCATAGTAATATCTTTTCCATTAAAACTATATATCTTTTCTGGCATAAGAAACCCTCCTAACTAATTGCACATATTGCAATGCCTTTTCTGTATGAAACGATACCTGCTTCCATCACTTCAATAGAAAGCATCTCACAATCTGTCTGTGCACTCATTTGAAATCCCCCATTTTTACTTGCTTTCTTTTAGTATAACATACCCTAATATTAAATTTCCATATTGATTCAATCATCGTTTGTGTAACTACTGTGTTTTCCGGTTATTTTTCCGTCATTTTTCTCCCAGCTCCACTTTATCCCCGACATACCAGATGTCCTTTGCTTCCAGACCGCTCTTTACGATTCCTGCCTGAAAAATATATCTGTTTGGTTTCATCACTCCGTAATCACTCGATGCAATCACAAATTCAAACTGATTTTCCGGAAATATTTTGTTCAATTTTTCCTGCAACAGGTTTCCACTGTAATCACAGTTGGAAATGACTGCGGTTCTTATCTTTGCCCCGTTCAGCCAGTGCAGCAAATCTGCTGCGTGGTTCACTGTCTCTATAACAGGATCCTCTTCCCATTCTATCTTTGCTACTTCATTCAAAGATATGGAAAATTGAAGTTCTAACAGATCGAATAATAACCTTAATTTATTCTCCACGGGTATTTCAAACCGGTTTTCACGACATAAATCAAATATTCCAAGTATTTCATCGTCCTGTTTTTCTATCTCTTCTATGGAATAGTTATGCGGATTACTGATGATGTACGGAAAATATGCCTCTATTCCTTTTCGAATGTTGATTTCCTTGTAATTCATCAGTGTTCTTCCTGCATCAAAAATGACCATTTTCGGTTTTGTTAACTGCATAAGTTGTGTTCCTTTCTATTCTCTCCCATTCTCCCGCTCCCCGACTTTTTTCAACTCGTCATAATAAGCCTTATACCGGTATGCCGTCCTCCGGCTGATTACCCCCTCATTCTCTGTCTCTAATTCCTTTATGCGCTCTAACACTTCCGCTAATGTCTGAATCATAATATCCTACATAATACTTCCCATCAACGTGGACATCACGATCATCACCAACGAAAATGTAAAAGAATTTACCGAAATAAGCGTAGCTCTCTGCTCCGATGGAATCATATCATTTAACAGGATGTCTGTGCGCACTTCCAGAAAATCATCTGCAAAAGAACCAGCAAATCCGCCAAGAACCATCAGATATGGATTGCCCAAAAACGTCATTGCAAACGCAAACAACACACCGATTCCACTTAAAATAATATACTTTTTGTATTTCCATTTTGGAAAATATCCCACCACTTTTGCGCCGAGTGCAGCTCCAAGTCCCATGACAAAAAGAGCCGGGCCAAGCAGTGCCTCGTTCAATCCCGCCAGTGGCAGCTTTGCCTGCAGGAAAAACAGGACAAGTGTTGACACTGCACCGATCAATGCATTTACGATCATAATGCTTCTGGCTTTTCGATTGTTTTTCATGAAATGCCAGCTCTCTGTGATGACGTTTTGAAGTCTCTCTGAAATGCGGATGTTCTGAATGTTTTTCTGATCAGTTTCCTCTTCATTCATCCGTTCTTGCTTTTCTTCACTCATCTGCTTTTGTTTATGATCATCTGTCTGTGGATTGGTTGGTTCACCATCAGCACCAGTGAAACCGGAAATTTCTCTTAAACTGCATGCAATCCCAAGTGCGATTATCCCAAAGAAAATGTCAATCGCATATGCCTTTTTGTACCCCAGCCACAATGCAACCCCTGCACAAAGTGTTGCTGTAGAACTTGTGATCCGATATAACATCATTTCCGTGGAAGCATATTGGTTGTATTTCTCTTCCTGCTTTACCGACTTTAAGCTGTCATACGCCAAAGCTTCTATGGTTCCCGATTCCAGATTGTAACTGAGCGCGCTGAATGCAATCGCAAATGCCACCGTTCCAAAATTGTCAGATAAAATCATAGCCAGACAAGACAGCACACTGACCAGCTTCGAAAGTGCCAGTGTCCTTTTCCTTCCAAAAACATCTGCCACAACACCTGATGGAATCTCAAAACAACTGCTTGCGATATGAAAAATACTCTCCAGTATTCCAATCTGTAACAATGAAAACCCTCTGAGTGCAAGAAGCGCCACCCACGATGCTCCCGCAATCCGAAAATAGCTTACCGTAGTAAGTGTATACAATTTATTGATCTGTCTTTTTATATTAAAATTACACATAAAAAAATCTCCTTTTCAAAATAATATCTTTTCAATATTTTTGAACAGGAGATAGTGTCTTTTCATATTTATATTCGTGGTTTAGAAACTGTTTACCTGAAAAAGAGCGCACTATCCCTGTAAACAGCTAATTTGTTGCCTTTTTGCAGGTGAAGATTCGTTGTTTTCCAGCGCATAGTCTGCTCTCCTTTCCTAGTATATTTGTTTTCCTCTGATATTTACATCTTTTGTATTATATACATGAATGGATGGACTTGTCAACTTCATGCAATATGCAAAGACTTCGTCAAAAAATCTACAATCTCTTTTTCATATTCATCTTTAATGATATTTTCTTTACTCTCTTCCATACTTCCATCAACAAAATACTTGCCGGTTTCTTTATTCATTGACAGCGAATCAAGCGGCCATCCTTCAAATCTTTTTGACGAGGCTTTCCCGATCATCTCTTCATCTGACAATCTGTCCATCTGCATTGGAGTTCTGACATTTAATCCCGGCTGGCGCACATCATCCAATGCCAGCTCTTCAAAATAGAGTCCTGAATCATTGCAGATCACAACCTCAAAATACTGTCCATAAAACTTTGCTTTTGCAATCGCATTTTCTTCCGGTGTTGTTCCATTTTCTTTAGGTTCATCTGTAATCGCAAGATCCTTTAGAGTAACAAACTCTACATCATATCCTTTTAACAGATCCGAAAATCGTTTCACTTTTGAAGGATTTGTTGTGCCTAATAAAATTCTCATACTATTCATGCTCCTATATCCAAAGTATCTTCCATATACTTTCTAAAAGAATCGTTTCCGTCCCAAAAACCAAGGCGAATTCCATCAATCCCCCGTGTTAACAGGACATAATACTGATTTAAAATGTATAGCGTAAATTCAAATTGATTCATCGGATCTGTCATTTCTTCAACAGAAAACTTATTATTTGTATTATTATGGTTATCTGGAACTGCCTCAAGTTTTCCATCCTCATTCACTCTTATATCAGGTCCTATCATAACCCCAACCTTATTTAAGTCGATTCCCTGCACAGCAAATACCGAACCTATCTGATCCTCGGCATCTTCATCGCCAATATTAATCCAGTTCTCCTGCGTAGAGTTCCATCTTCTATTCAAGCCATCCTCATGGAAATGTGTGATTGATGGATCTTTGCCATGTGTACTACTCCATTTATCAGCCGTAGCACAACAAAACATTCCGGACAGTACTCTGTTAATATGTTCCGCATGGAAGTTTCTATCTTCCTCGATCCAATCAATCAGCTGATGCATAGGTTTTCCTGTAAAATATCCAAAATAAGCATCTTCGGATTTGTCCCTGAAAACATCTCTGTTAAAATCCGGATTATAATTAGTTAAGTCAGAAGCAAGCAGCCCTGTATCTTTATAAAGCAGATACTTGATACCATTTACATAATCATCAGAAGTATAACTTTTTCCTTTCGGTGCCTGAATTCTAAACTGCGTATGTAAAAACTTTTTCTCATAACCGGCCGTTAGCTGCTGAAACATCTCTCTTGTAATGTTTGCAGGTCTGATAGCCTGCAATACATCATACATGAGAATGATCTGCTTTCCCATCTTCTGAAGTATTTCAAGATGAGAATTGCAATCCTCAAAGCCCGGAATTTTATATACCTGTCCAAATGAAGGATGCTGCTTTCCATACTTTCTGGAAAGCTTATGCGCCTCATCTACAATAATGACATCATATCTTTCATTCCCGGTAATGATCTTTGTCGCAGTAGTAACAGAAAGATATCTGCTATTCATTCCATATATTTTAAAGATATTTTCTCCTGTCTTCTCCCAGTTTGGCTGTACAACAACACCTACCTTTGCCTCCGGTCTTTCTTTAAGTATACTGGCAACAAGATGTGTTAATAATACAGTCTTTCCAGTCCCGGCATCCCCGTTGATCACATAATTCCTGTCCGGATTATGAATGATTTCTGTTATCAGTTGTCCCTGTCCAGGCGTCAATTGCTTGATAGGACTATATTTCACCAACTCTTTTGTCCTTAATTCTTCAAGTGTAGATGAACTCACCCAGCCTCTTGACCATAACTCTTTCTCCCATAACGGAAGAATCACATCTGAAGCAACATTTTCTCTGCCAACATATTCATTTACACTGTTACCACCAGTTCTATTAATTACATCATCATGATCAAATGATACTGCTCCAGCCTTCTTTGAGTTATCGGCCATAAAATATGTGATCAGCTGGCTCTCCACATCATCCATGGCAGAACGATTAAAATACACCGAAAAGATTACTATTACTTTATTAAAATCAGCAGTACTAAACTTTTCTTCCATTCCATTGTAATGCTGCTTATGGCGTTCAATAAAGTGCATAGTCTGACCTATATATACTTTCTTTGACCTTGTTCCTCTGTATATATAAATAGCATTATTTAATTCTAATGCTCTCTTTTGATTATTGCTTAATTGGTCAACACCAACCAAATTACCATTGCTGACTGCCAACTCTACTATAGAGTATTTTGCCATTCGTACCTCCCCTTATAACTTATCGTATTTTGTCGAAACTCCTTTGGCTTTTTCAACAGGATATTTCTTTTCTGTAATATCCATTTTCTTATTCACTACATCAATGATATCAACACCGAGAACCTGCGCCATCTGCAGACAATAATTTGTTACATCTGCAAGTTCCTCAAGAACATTATCCATATTATAATTAGTATCATTCCATTGGAAACATTCCAGCAATTCACCTGCTTCAATCGAAATAGACTTTGCCAAATTAGAAGGTGTATGGAACTGATCCCAATCCCTGTCTTCATTAAATTTCTTTATTCGTGCCGATAATTCTTCTAATCTTTCCATCGCTATTCCTCCAACAGACACACCTCTTTGAAATGTTTTTTTGTTTCTGCATCTTCAAACCATATGCACAAACCTTTTTTTGCTCTCGTAAGCATTACTCGATAAATGTTCAACAATAACTCCTGAGCATTTGTGTTATTGGTAATAGAATCCCTCAATTGCTCATCGTATCGGGTAACCTTATCAATATGACCCTCCCAATGATCTGTTCTCCATACAAGATCATCCCACCAAATAAATCCAACATAATCAAATCCCAACCCCTGTGCCGTATAAATACACCCAACTTTATCAATTGAATCCAAATACCAATCATACTGATTATACATCGGATTCCATTGCTTTTGAAATACTGGATTAATTTTGGGTATTTTAATATCTATTTCTGTAGGTTTCTTTTTACTTTTCCACTCCCAGCAATAAGAAGCATAATATTTTATACTTGTTGTTGTATTATGACAATTGTTCATCCATAACTCCATATCCTGAATATTGTCACACACAGTAACTTCAATCCCTAATCCAACATCATTTAGATATTCTTTCCCATAAAGTAGTCTATCTAATCTATCGACATAGCTTCCTAATCCAGATCGCTTTTGATACTCTAATGAAAATGCAGTAAATGTATAACCATTTCTCCTCGCAAAAGTTTTGAAATTATCCTTTGTACCAATTTCATTACCTCTCACCCGCTGCCTGTCATCTTGAAGAACAATTACAATCTGGGCAGAACTAATCGAATTATTAAATTTAGTTATTCTGTGTGCCTCATCAATTACCAATAAATCATACTGTCCCCTAATAGAATCTAAAAACACTGCTCGTATACCTGCCTGGTCATTGCATAACCCATCAAGTACCTGTTTGATTGTACGGCTCCTTGGCAATGTGTACTTACACTTGTAGTTGTTATTGGCGTTAGGATGCAGTCGCCAATACTCCGCTAAAATCCGAAATCCAACAATTGTCTTTCCCGTTCCGGCTGCACCAGCAATAACAATCATATGCTTTGTTCTCAGTTTACCCTCTGCCTGTTGTTTAAGTAACGGCATGATATAATCAAGTATTTTTGATTGGTCGTGCCATAATGGTATATTATCAGGAGATTCAGTAATTCTATTTATTATCTCCATATCCATTTCCGTAGTAACATAATCCCCCTCAATAAACAAGTTTCTAGCCAATTCATTATCCGTAAATGGAGAAAAAACAGACTTTAAATAATCAGCAAATACTTTTTCCTCTCCCTTTACAAACATCATAGAAATATCAATATCTGAATACCTATCCTGAATGAAAAAATTCTTTTCACCAAGTTCAAACTCATGCAAATACTGGCATCCAGAAACACTTAACTGTCCATTAACAACATTACTATGATTTCCAATCAATGCATCTGTGTACTCTTTAGTTTGATTTACTGGATGTCGCGAGAGATATGGATTTGTTGCGTTTACCTTTATTGCTGGAAATCCCTTGTTTGCATAATACTCTATTCCATCTCGACTCCACTGTTTAAGTTCAATCACAAGAACTCGATGTTTTCCATTATCATCATCACCAATAAGAGCTGCATCTATTCTTCCACCTGCTGGCAGCTCATACTCTGTTGCAATATACAGATTTCCCAACCCTGCTGATTGTATAACTTCTATCAATTTAGGTAAAGAAGCTCTCCAGGACTTTTTCTCCGCATCCGAATTATCATTATAGAAATTTTCCATTCTTTGCGCTATTTCATCACCTGATAATCCAAACAATTCTGAGACTTTTTCACAATAAATCATATCTGTACTCCCCTCTATCGTGGTATGAAGTTTATTATTTCCAACATTATCGCTGAACAAAGTAATATTTACTCCTGACTGAGAATTCTTTAGATGAACCAGTGTTCTTAATCCAATATAATTATCAACGACATATATCGAGACCTTTGCCTGTCTATAAATTGACGCATATACTTCATCAGCGCTACTAAACTTCGCATTATACATGAGCCACTTTTCATCATCATCTGAAATGAAGCTATTCATCATATCAGCAAGCTCAGATTTTGTTACAACATCCTTCAATCCCTCCACAACATCGGAGATTTGCTTTTCAATGGATATCATATCTGAATTTATCTTGCTTATTTCAATTCTGTTATTGGCAGTCTCCATACTTAGCTGAAGTAGTTTGCGCTGCCCTATCAATTCTCTGTTTTCTAATATGTAATCTTTCATTTTTTTGAATGTTCTCACGAGGTCAATACTCTGCTTAACTGCAAGGTCACCTTTAAGTATCGTCATAAGCATGTATATACCTTGTTCAGTAAAAGCATTAGGCAAATATCTTGAACCGCCCCAACTTGAGGTCAAATTTTTTGACCTCAAGTTGTTAACCTCTTCCTTGGTAAGTTTAAATGCAAAATCTGATGCGAAACGCTCACTATTATTTTTGACCTTAATTAATTCCTCTGTTACTTTGACAATTTCTATTTCTTCTTTTTTATCTTCTTCCATGTATATTCCTTTCACTGACATTGTTTCTATAGTTTATTTTAGTGAAGTAGCAAATGGCAGCCATATTATTATAAGTACATTCAATCCTGCTTAGCTTCTAAACAGGTCGGATTCGATACGTTTAAATTCATATATCCTACGCAAACACTCTCATATCACTTACATCTGTTATCCAGACTAATTTCTCCAAATCAATAATCTGATCTGTAAAAATAGTATCAATTGCATCCGGGACTATCATTTTTACAAGTAAATCTGTATGAATTCTTAAGTCTATAGCATCTGAATGATAACCTAAAACATCAAATTCATAATCTTCTATCCCCTTCATATTCAAGTTTTGTATGCACCACTGAATATTTTCTACCGTGTTATATCTTGAAAAATCTCTATCCACCTCAGTATGTGAGAGATTAATTATACGTTCTTCTACTCGATCTGAATAATAAGAAAAGTAAGGAAGCTTTATATTTCCCATCTCATCAATATGGATTTCGTTCCATTGCTCACCCTCATCATCTTCAAGAACACTATAAAATATTCCTTTTCCAACTACAAATACTTCCAAAGTCATGGATCCATCGGATGTTATCGATGACAAATACTGAATATCCAATCCTAATTCCCGAATTTTATCTAAATCGAAACATTCTTTATTCTTAAGATAGTTAATCATTGACTTATAGTAACTATTATCATGATGACTATTCATAAAACGCTGTAATGCTTCATCAAATTCTTTCGGGATTTCATATTTCTCCACATATTGTTGCTCGGATTTGCATCCAGTTTTTATCTTCATCATATTCAAATATTCTTTTGCCATCATGAATTTAAGTGGCTGAAAGCTTATGATACTCGCAATCTCACTTCTCAGTGTTTCAACCTTTGTTACTTCTAACATACCCATTTTCTTGAAAAGTTCTTTGTCATCTGAAATCAATAAATTAAAATCAGTTTCTGCGATACATTTCCTACAACCAGGGATCTCAACAATCTTATCAGAATATTTCTTGCAAAATGCTTTCTCCGATATCTCCATCAACTTTGTAACATCCGATACAAGAAGATACATTTTCCCCTCATGAAATATTTTTGTCTTAAACATAATACTTTTCATTGCATCCCCCTATTCTGGCTTATCATCCTATTAGTATTAACTACTAGTTCTGTTCCTCCACAATACTCTCCATTGTTTCCAGTTTCTGCAATGCTTTCATATATGCCATCAGTCTTTTATACTGATCCTCTCCAAGACTGTGAATCTGCTTCAATATCTTAATATCCGATCTGGTAACTTCATAATCCATATCTGCATCTTTATACTCCGGATCAATTCCTTTTCCCGTTAAAAGCTGTTCCGGTGTAATATCCAATGCTTCACATATGGATAATAAACAGTCTGCTTTTGGATTTGTCTTTTTCTTTTTCCAGTCACTGATGTTGCTTGTTGCAATCCCGGTTCTTCTCGACAGTTCCAACTGGCTCATGTTCTTCTGCTCCATTATGTAAAAAATTCTTTCACTGATAATCATGTGTGTTCCTCCGCTATGCTATATCCGTATTTATAGATTTTATTTCCGTCTATACGGTCATTCTATCATGCCGCAGCATTTCTTTCAATAGGAATGATAAT
>UMBI01044624.1_pt1 | contig 16800 bp, 10 predicted proteins | sample 1963911 | NCBI WGS metagenome assembly UMBI01 (sample SAMEA4835936, study PRJEB28245) | human gut metagenome | biome: gut microbiome; material: fecal sample | place: Denmark | collected 2008
TATTTGAAGGCGAAATAATCAAATACCTATGAAAAAGTATATTTTAACTCTGCTGTTTTGTACGTTGTTCTGTCATCCGGGCATTGCCCAAAGTTTGAAATCCGTTTCTATCTTGGGGGATTCTTATTCCACTTTCGAAGGCTATGTTCAGCCCGATACGAATTTTGTATGGTATCTGAAGACGCCTCCTGAAGGACGGAAGACGGATATGGTTTCTGTACGTAATACTTGGTGGCATCAGTTTATTAAGGAGAACAACTACCGTCTTTGTGTGAATAATTCGTTTTCCGGTGCTACTATTTGCCATACCGGTTACCGTTCGGAGGATTATAGCGACCGTTCTTTCATCACCCGGATGAAGTCGTTGGGTTGTCCTGATATTATTTTTATTTTTGGCGCGACTAATGATTATTGGGCCAAATCACCTTTAGGTGAGTATCAGTATGCGGATTGGACTAAAAAAGACTTGTATTCTTTCCGCTCTGCCATGGCTTATATGCTGGATACCATGATTGATTATTATCCCAATGTGGAGATTTATTTTCTGTTGAATAATGGATTAGGAGAGGAAATCAGTGAATCGGTCAGAACGATTTGCAAACATTATCAGATAGATTGCATCGAACTGAAAGGGCTTGATAAGATGAGCGGGCATCCTTCGGTGAAAGGGATGAAGCAGATTAGCGAGCAGGTGAAGGCGTATATGGCTGCGCATGGAAAATGACATGGTTGTTTTTAAAGCCTGTTTAAATTTTCATTTCAGAATGACAATGCTGATGAAAATTTAAACAGGCTAAAAGGAATATAATTCTTTTGATAAACCTAGTCAATGGCTTTATGAATCCTGGCTTTTTAAAATTTCTTGAAGCATAAATTCAATGAAAGGTCCTGAATCAGCAGTTGCAGTGCTGTGCTGTATCGCATTGTAATAAGCTTCTTGATTGGCATAGACCATATTCTCTACGGGCAAATATTCAAAAAGTGGATGTAGCCTGCCTAAAATGAGTGATTGCCAAAGACGCCCCATACGCCCTTACCATCACTGAATGGATGAATAAATTCAAATTCATAATGGAACACACAACTGCGAATGAGTAAATGGTCTTTGGCCTGTTTGAGCCACTCGAATAAATCATCTATCAAAAAAGGAACGCGATCGGCAGGAGGAGCCATGTGTACCAATCCTTCTTCTGAGAAAACACCGACTCCACCACGGTGGAATTTGCCGGCATCGTCGGTCAGTGCCATCATCATTGTGCCGTGTGCCTTTAGCAGGTCATTTATATCAAACGCATTGTCGGCTATTGCCACCTATTGTTTCTTTGAAAAAAAGCCCGCCATTGATGTAAACTTTATCAATGACGGACAATTAGAAATTTTCTGATTTTATATTCACGTTAAACTAAAATGTTTGTATATATTTTTGAATATAAAGTTGTTTGTATAAGGATGTTAACAGAACTGAACATTCTCAAGTACGCCCCCTTGTGGGGAATTTACCTGATTTGGTTATAAATCTCTTTGGCTGTTTCTAGAACATTGCCTTCAGGTTGCGAAGAATAAGGATTCTTTTGTTGGGTCCATTTTTCTTCGATGGCATAGAAATCTATATCTTTAGCCGGTGAACCGTTCAGTTGTGCCTTCTGTTGTTCAATCCATATTTTCCAGCGGTTATAATAGAAATCTTTCAGTAGCCCGTTCCATTCTTTGTGGGCATAGTCGCGCAGCCCTCCGTTATTTGCAGCTGTGCGGTTACCCCAGGTCGTGATTTGTACACGGGCATTCCATTCATACAGATCTTTTTCTTCAGTGGTATCGCCTAGATTGCGTGCTTTTTCAATCCAGTTGCCAACTTTGAATTCAGAACGTGTCGCCAATAATTTATCCTGTAAAAGAATCAGTTCTAAAAAGCGTGTTGAAGCCCTGTCGAACAGTTCCTTTTCATCTGCTTTATAGGCATTGGTCATAATAGGGTAGACCAAACGTCCTTTTTCTGCTACAGCCTGACGGACAATGTCTGTCAAGTCATACTCAAAATTGTTGTTGCCCTTGAATGAATCGGCGGCTGACAGCAAGATGCCGGCGGCACGGATTACATCCTCCGAGTTATAATAAGGTTGCATTTCGCTCCAGCTGGATGCTTGATACACCTCATGTCCCGGACGAGCGCAGAAGACTGATTCATGCGTACCTTGTTGGGTGCTCTGTGGGGGGCAGTTGTAGATGGTGTTGCTCAGTAACTCCCAAGCTTCTTCCACGGCAACGTTTGTCTGTCCATAACGTGCTTTGATGTATGATTGAAGCCATTTGTCTTTGTCGAAAGCCTCTGGACGCCAAGGAAGTTCGCACAGTAGTTCATACATCACGGGGTTGTTTTCCGAACCCTCCATGGTCATGCCTATTCCTTTCATGGTTTTGCTGAAAGAAGAAGCTTTGGCTTTGTAAAACTCGTCGATGACGTGCTTCATTTTGCCATGCAGACCTACATTGCCACCATAGTTCAGTAACATACAGTACAGCCAGTCATGTTGGCCGAATCCCTCTTTACGGTACCATGTCGATGCAGGATCTCCCCATTGCGGACGACTTTCAGAGAAAAGGTCAAGTACCATCAGGTCTCCTGCAGGTAGGTTCTCTATCATTTTTGAGCGAGGGTTCGCACCCCATGCCTGGATCACCCATACAGCTTTCGGGTTGGCGCTTTTCATTGCTTGCCAGATGGCTTGTCCGGCAGCGTTCAGATCAACACCCGCTACATTGCCTCCTTCGTGAAAGGGATCCATGCTGTAGAAATCGGCTTTCCCATAGAGTCGTTCCATTTCTTTATAATAAAGTCCGGCTATCTCTTGAAACCGTGGATCGGTGGGTTGAAGGAAAGCGGGACGACGGTAGCCGCACCATAATCCTGGGTCTGATACGTTCAACCCCAGCCGTTCTTTGGCATTGTGTGGCACCATGCCCGAATAGCCCGGCAATACAGGATGAATGCCGTATTCGCGCATCCGTTTTAATATTTGTTTCTGTAGGGTTTCACGTTGTTTGTACCAATTGTCCGGATTGGGGCCGCCCCATCCTTCCAAGTTGTTCATGAGCCACCATCCTTGGAAAGCGGGCCCGGCTATGAACTCATTGATCTCGTCTTTGCTGTATCCTAACTTTTCCAGCATATTGTACCACACCACATCGATACCGACCATGGCAAGCGGCAGGTTGATTCCATGCAGGGCCATCCAGTCTATTTCTTGTTCCCAGCGTTCCCAATCCCAAAATGCCATGGTGTACGAAAAGGTGCAATAGTTGAAGTCATAGCGATGGGCGAGGTTGGTTTCATGATGTTCCTTCTTTGGCACAGGAGGCAGGATGTCCGGTAAACGGGCAGTCATTCCGTTCCACGAAAGATGGATACCGGCATAATATTTCAGATACCAGTTTACTCCGGTGGCGATGCTCACCGGATTGTTACCACGGACCACGACTTTGTTTCCTTTCTGGTCCAGTTCGAAGAAATCAGTCTCCGATTTTACCTGTTCGATGACGAATTTGCGTGAGGCACCTTTGTCAATGCGTTCCAACAAGCCTTGCACAGGCGATGCGGCGTGTGCGATGACAGATAGGCAAATCATGCAGATGATACAGAGTTGTTTCATATTTCTATAAATAGGTTAGTTAATGAACGAATGATGATTCTGGTATATGTCTTTTCCGAAAGCCCATTCCAGGCAGCCGGACTGAAGTTGTCTGGTCTTTCCTCCGAAAGTGACGGAGAAAGCGTTTTTCAAATTACAATGCAGGTTAGTGATTTGTCTTTCGGAAGCCTTTACGTTGAGGCAGTTTCCCTGACGGGTCACCTGACAGTTGTAACCGGTTATTTCACCGTTTGCCTGTTCTATGATGAAAGCATTGGTCAGCATGGATTCGCCGATGCATTTGAACAGTTCATGCACGTCATTGTCTTGGGTATTGACGGTCTGCCAGTCACTTGTCATGTTGACATACTGTTCGCCGATGACAAATTCGCGTGTATCGTACAGCTCGGGATGAGGATTGCCGAAACTGAGGGAGTCGGCGGTGACGTGTGTGTCGGCGCTACACGCTTGTTTCACTTTCAGGTACGGGTCCACCACAAATGCCCAGCGGAGGTCTCCTGTGCGATAGTCTATGAGGTGCGAGAAGGTTCCCATGGCATTATATGTTTCCCTGAGCCACCGTTCGTTGCCTGTAAGCAGGTAAGCATAATAAGTGGCGTATGCGCGCCATCCGCTCCATCCGTGAGGAGAGTTGAACATATTGGGTAGCATTTGTACGTCATATTGTGCTTCCCAATATCGCATAGTTCCTCCACGGCGGCGTGCGTCGGGTACACGAAGCTGGGTCAGGCAGTCGTGGCTTTCCAGTATTTGCAACATGGCGTCTGTATAATGGCGGCGTTCCTTTTCGTCCTCCTGCATCAAGGCGAGCATGCCGATTTGCAGGGCGGAACAGGAAATCATGCCGTCTTCGAAGGTCAATTCACCTTCGGTTTGAAAATCTCCTTGCGATGCTACCAGTTGGTCGACGGCGCGTTTGGCTGAGGCATAGTGACGCTGGGCTGCTTTTTTCCACATAGGGTCTTTCTGTCCCAGTTCACGCTCTGCCAGAGTCAGCTCCAACATGCTTTTCGCCACATAAATCACACTGGTGTATACTGTGTTATGATTTACGTATGCACCATCTTTGCGTTGCCAAGTGTTTGCCAGCCAGTCGGCCAGCCGGGAGGCTTTTTTCAAATCCTCTATATCGCCATAAGCTTCATACTTGTCCACTAGCAGACCGATGGTTCCCGAGGTGTTTTGTATGCGTGAGGTGTGAAACAAAGGTTTCATCTCCCGGGTGTCGTGCAATAGTTCGAAAAGGTAGTCGAAACGGCTGCGCAACGCTTCGTCCAGCGGCTTGCGGGGGAAGTATTTGGCGGCGATGAACGAGGAATGGAATCCATACCAGCTTTCAATATGTGAGGTGGCTTTCTGATGATATTTCAATGCTCCTTCGCGAGCGTGTTCCAATGTTTGTTGCCAAGAGGAGCGGGCGGAGAGGATGCCTTGAGCCTGTTTTCCGTTGTCGGTCACCTTAAGGGTGTATAGACCTGTAGCGGGCAGCAGACAAGATACCTCTTTCAGATTGCCGCCGGACTTGCTGGTGACAGTAGCTTTCAGCGCGTTGCCTTGGTCGTCGGTTATTTCGATGGCAGGTGATGTGCCCAGCATTTCGAAGGTAGCTGTCTCGCCCGGGCGGAACGTAGTACGGGGCATACGGAGCATAGGAATATCCGCTACTTGGTGAAGAGTCTCTTCAAACTTTTCCGGTGTGGGGATATGGACGAAAGCGACAATCCAGGTTCTCCGCTCTCCTTGTTTCAGATTCCAGAGGTCTTGCGGACAGTGTGCGGGCAGCGGAAGGGCATTCATCAGGTCAAGGTTGAGTGATTCGATGCGGTGTCCCATAAACCAGTGAGGGGCAGGGTCTTGGTATCCTAGGTTGTAATCTACACTCCATGAGGCCACAGGCTGTGGCGAGACGATTCCTAGTGTGTGTCCTGCCGGTGTTTGCATGTAACCGTAAAAATGCGTTTTTTCGTTCATCATCAAGGTGGGGAAATACTTGCCAAACCAGTCGGGAAATTTGTCCATATAGGTGTCTATGCCCAGTCGTATTCCTGCTTTTACAGGCTGAAAAGGAACATTGCCTTTATTCTCCATAGTAATTTCCATGGCGGGCTGTCCTTTCCATTCTTTATAGGTGAGGCGGCATTCCACTCCCTTTATGGAGGCGCGGAACGAACGGTAGCCGTCAGGAATCCATGTGGAGCGGAGGTCACTGTTGCCCATATTGGCATAGAAGGTAGGACCGGCGTTGCTCTCTTTCAGAAAGAAAGGAATGGTGTCGTTGTGGCGGTCACCTTTGAATATAAGTTGTTCCAAGGTACCTTTGGACGAGATGCGTCCTTCCCAGTTACGGTGTTTCCAAAGCGTGGTTTGTGCCGTCAGGCCGCTCCAGCATAGCAGGAAAGCAATGGCTAAAGATGTTTTCTTCAGGATATTCTTTTGTTTTTTTTCTGTCATCATGTAGTGTTTCTTTTGTCAGATTTTGATATAAATATTCTTTTTACGCAGGTAGGCTCCGACTACCCATACGGCTAAGACGAAGAGGAGGGCATAGAGCAGAGAGGCGAAAGCGTTGTCGCCCACCCATCTCGACAAGGCGGAATAAATTGTTCCATGCAGGCTTTGTCCTTTTAACGGAAGGCTGTCTACCAGAATGTAGAGCAGTTCGCTGAGCACATAGCAGAACAAAGGATTTACGCCAAAGACCGTAAATGCCTGGACTTGACGCCATTGCCTGGTCACATCAGTGTACCAGGAAAGGACGCCCAGCAGCAGGGCGGAGAAACCGCATGTGACCATGACGAAAGTAGGAGACCATACTTTCTTGTTCAGCGGACAGAGGTCTTGTAACAAGAAACCTGTTATCAGCAGGATGGCTCCGTAAAGGAACAGGCGGTTCAACTTGTCTTTCATGTCGGGAGTTTCCAGACATATTTTGCCGAAACAGAAACCTATCAGTACATGTGCTACAGAGGGAATGGTGCTCAGTACACCCTCCGGGTCTATGCCGTTGTCGTTGTACATGTGTGACAGGCCTAGTACCCATTGGTCGGCGTGTGCAAGAATGTTCTCGGGACCATAAATAAATCCGTTTCCGGCAAGCAGTATCCCATAGTATGCTGCCAGTAGGCTTGCTGCCAGGCAAGGAAGGTGCCGGTGTCGGATGGTGGTTACCAGCAGGGAGCCTATTCCGTAACACAGGGCAAGACGCTGCAACACGCCCAGTATGCGTATGTGTGTCAGCGAGGTGAACGCCGCTTTCCAGGCATTCGCTTCCGGAGCGGGATGCAGGTATGCTTCGCGCAAGGTACCCAGAAAAGTGGCGGTGCCGTAAATGAAGGTGCCAATAAGGAAAATGACCAAAGTACGGCGGATAATCTTCAGAAGCAATGCCTTGTGCAGGCTGAACGCGTATTTTTTCAGAGAGATATACATAGATATGCCCATCATGAACATGAACAGGGGAAATATGACATCGGCCATGGTCAGTCCGTTCCAGCGGGCGTGTACCAAGGGTGGATAGACATGTCTCCATGTACCGGCACTGTTTACCAGGATCATGCCTGCAATGGTGAGACCACGCAGTACATCAAGGGATAATAAACGTTGTTTCATCGGTATAGAATGGTTATAAAGTGTGGGGTTAAAGATATGAATAAAATATCGGACATCGAAAAAAAAGGCTGCCGTTTTTTCCAGCAGCCTTTTTCTACTGATTAATATCCGGGGTTTTGGGTTATTTTCCCTTTGCTTTCATTGATTACGCTCTGAGGCAACGGCATCAGGGTCATGTAGTCCTGTACCGTGGGCGAGTTCTTGTACTTGCGTACATATTCAATGTAACGTCCGTAACGGATAAGGTCTGAACGGCGTACTCCTTCAAACCATAGCTCGTGTCCGCGTTCCATAAGGACAGCTTCCAGAAACTCGTCGGCTCCGGCAAAGTCGGCGGTGGTGTAGGGGGGAAGTCCGGCGCGGGTGTGTACCATGTTCAGTAAGTCCACCGCTTCCTGGGTCACAGCATTGCCTTGGCGCACGATGGCTTCCGACAGTAATGTCAGCACGTCGGCATAGCGGTACACAATCCAGTCTATCTGGCTTTCCTCACCTGTGGCATCAGGGTCTTCACCGTATTTCACCGGCATGGCGCCTTTTACCAGTACGGAGCCCGGATTCTGTTCGTTGTACACGGTTCCGTCTTCGGCGGTAAATTCGCCTACCAGTACTTCCAGACGCTTGTCGGCGGGGTTGAATGTGTGATAGAAACTCCACAGCACGCGGTAACCGCCCCATTTCTGGATGTTGGGGTTGTGGGTGGGGTATTCGCTGGACAGTACATGTGCCTGCCACATCTGTTGGTTTACGCTGCGGCTGCATACGCATGCCCAGATAGTCTCGGCATTGCCTTCATTTTCCAGTGTGAAGATATCTTTGTAATTGTCCATCAACTGATATCCGTATTCCGGTTTCATCAGCTCACGACCGCATTCCACTGCCTTCGCCCAGTTCTTTTCGTGCATATACAGTTTCATCAGCACGGTGTAGGCAAGTCCTTTGGTGTATCGGCCGTAGTTGGTGTCGGATACCTTGTAAGTGGCGGGCAGTCCGGCAATGGCGGCGTTCATGTCATCTTCGATGAATTTCACCATTTCTTCCCGCGACACACGAGGAGCCACTTCGTCGGACAAGGGGTTGTTCAACAGGTCCAGCGAGGCAATCTGGATGGGACCGTACATATCATACAGTGTGTAGGCCAGCCAGCCGCGTCCGCAGTGCAGTTCGGCATTGAGGCGTGCTTTGATGTTGTCGTTCATCGGTACATTGACTATACGCTCCATGGTCAGCGTCATTTTGCTGATATCGCGGATATAGTTGCTGTAGGCTGCTGTCAGTCCGCCGGAGTTGGCGGTGAAATTCACCCCAATCATGTCGGGCCACACGGCATCGTTCCACTGGCAGTCGCCTATGTCGGAACTCATGTCGCTGATGACATGGATACCTCCCTGCGCCGAAGTGTACAATCCGCTGTACCAGTTGGAGCGGAAAGGAGCGTATGCGGCGGAAGTTACGAGTGCTTTGGCGTCTTCCTCGTTTTTGGGGAAGATACCGGGGTTGATTACATTATACATTTCTGATTCCAAGTTTGTACAGGAAGGGCAGAATGCTGCCGCAGCCAGTACCACGGAAAATATGGATACTATCTTTTTCATTTCAATCTTGTCTTTTTAGGTTGTTTAAAATGTGATGTCCAAGCCTAGGCTGAAGCTTCTTACGTTAGGATATGCCCATACCGAGTTGTCGGTCTCCAGGTCAAGCCCGTCGTAAGGAGTGATGGTGAACGGGTTGTTGATGTCTGCGTAGATACGTACGCTGGACAAGGCTTTCTTTACCGGAATGGTGTAACCCAGCGTGATGTTTCTGCAACGCACAAACCAGCTTTTCTGCAAGTAATAGTCACCAATTCCCCAGCTGCTCTTGTCCTGGAAGTATCCCGGACGAGATGCTGTCGGCTGGTCGTGTGTCCATACTTCGGCTGCGCTGACAGGCATGTTGTAGCCGCGAAACATGTTCACGATACCGGTCATACCGTCCGAACCGGTCAGCCATAAGTCTTTGTAAGAACCTTTGTTTAATACGTTGAACTGGCCATAGAAATAGATGTTGAAATCAAAGTTCTTGTAGCGGAGCGTGTTGTTCAATCCCAGCAAGTATCCCGGGTCTGAGCTGCCGTAAATCACTTTGTCCGCATCGTCCAGCTTGCCGTCGGGCTTGCCCGATTTCAAGGGGATACCATATTTGTCCACTTTCACCGAACCGTCTTCATTGTAGATATATCCGTTGATATCTTTGATTTTCACCTGTCCCGGCACAGATCCCGGCATGTGGGCTACTGTCTCGCCCGGTTGGATCAGTCCGTCGGACAAGTATCCGTAGATGTAGCGGATAGGCGCGTGATACTGTGAGTAAGCGGCGGGTTTCCAACTTGCGTCACGTGTGTTCCATTTATCACGATAGAGCGAGAAGGTGAAGTCTGTGTTCCAGCTGAAGTCTTTCGAGTTGAAATTAGTGGAATTGATTGTCAGTTCAAATCCTTGGCTCTGGGTTTTGCCGATGTTGGCGGCAATCTTCGATGCCTCGTTGAAAGTGAGCAGGTTGCGTTCTGCTAGCAGGTCGGATACCACTTTGCGGAAGTATTCGGCGGTCACGTTCAGGCGGTTGTTGAAGAAGCCCAAGTCCAGACCGATGTTCCATTCGGTAGTCGTTTCCCATTTCAAGTCGGGGTTACCCATCTGGCTCAGGTACACACCTACGGACTCGGTTCCTCCGAATTCGTTGTTGTTGCCGGTCTGGTAGTAGCTGATGGCTTTGTTCCCGATGTTCGAGTTACCGGTCTGTCCGAAGCTGACGCGGAATTTACCGTTAGAGAGGACCGAAGACAAGGGTTTCATGAACTCTTCTTCCGTAAATCTCCATCCCAGAGCTACGGAAGGGAAGTAACCCCAGCGGTTATTCTCGGCAAAGTTGGACGCGCCGTCGGCACGCAGAGTGGCGGTTACCAGGTAGCGGTCCTTGTATGTATAGTTCAAACGGCCGAAGAAAGAAGCCATTTCGTCTTTCGAAGCCGAAGAGCCTACAGATGGTTTCGGATAAGCCCCGGCACCTAGATTGTTGTACAAGAAACCGTCAATCAGGAACTGGCTGTTGCCGGCATACAATGATTCATCGGTGAAACGCTGGAAAGAGTAACCTACCAGAGCGTTCAGGTTATGCTCGCCCAGCCTCTTGGTGTAGTTGGCTGTCAGCTCCATCAGGTAGTCCGACTTATCATACTGTGCGACGTCCGCTTGTCCGCCTTTCTTTTGTCCGTACAGGGTAGTCTTAGGCATATAGACGCTACGCTTCTGGTAGTTGCGGTCGATACCGAAATTGGCTTTCAAAGTCAAGTCTTGAATAGGCTTCACTTCTACGAAAGCGGTGGCAAGCAGTCTTTCTTTCATGGTCTTGTCCGTAATTTCCAACAGGGATACCGGATTGGGCAGGAAGGCGGCTTGTGAGTTCAGGGTGTAGTCACCGTTTTCATCGCGGACAGGCAGCATCGGGTTGAACTGTGCGGCAGCTACCATGATACTGGCGTTTTCATTCTGTCCGGCACCTAAAGGTACATTGTTGGTCTGGTTTCTGGAAACGGTCATGTTAACGCCCAGATTGACATATTTGCTTACTTGCTGTTCCAAGTTGACACGGCCGGTGTAACGCTCCATGTCGTTGTTTTTCACCACGCCTTCCTGCTTGAAGAAGTTACCCGAAACCAGGTACTTGGTCAGGTCGGTACCACCTGTCACAGAAACATTGTGCTGGGTTTGGAAACCGGTACGGGTGATCTCATCGAACCAGTCGGTGTTGTGGGCGGGCGCATTGATTTGGGCATCTGTATAATAAGGTTTATAGGGGGCGGAAGCCTCGCTCTCGCTCTTGCCGCCATACACGCCGATGCTATTCTTTTTCATCCAGTCTTCCTTGGCGTAACGGTTGGACTGTATCATGAAGTCTCTGGCGTTCATCATATCATATTCGCCTGCCAGTGTCTGCACGGTAGCTGTACCCGAGTAGGTCACTTTCGGCGCACCGGTTTTTCCCTTCTTGGTGGTGATGATGATTACACCGTTTCCGGCACGTGCACCATAAATGGCGGTGGAGCTGGCGTCTTTCAACACTTCGATGGATTCGATGTCGTTCGGGTTGATGGAAGCCAGGATGTTGTCCGAGCTGCCGGCATCGTATTTACCTGTCTTGATAGCATCGTCCGAAGCTGGATTCACCGGGAATCCGTCGATAATCACCAGCGGGTCGTTACCTGCGTTGACAGAGGCCGCACCGCGAATACGGAAGTTCGAGCCGCTGCCCGGCTGTGCGCTGACCATGTTTACCTGAAGTCCGGCCGCTTTACCTGCCAGGGCATGGCTGATGGTGGACACGGTACCTACAGGAGCATCGTCCATTTTAACGGAAGCCACGGCTCCGGTCAGGTCTTTCTTCTTCATCGTACCATAACCTACCACTACGACTTCTTCCAGCATTTCCATGTCCTCGTTCAGGGTGACAGCCATCAGCTTACCTGCCTGCGACTTCAGCACCTGAGTCTTGTAGCCGATGTAAGATACCTCAAGCTGTGCTTGTGCCGAACTGACGTTCAGAGTGAAGTTTCCGTCTATGTCGGTCACGGTACCGTTGGTCGTTCCTTTTTCTATCACGCTGGCTCCGATAACAGGCTCTCCGCTGGCATCAAGCACTTTACCGCTTATCTTCACCGTGGAAGTCTGGTCGACAGCTTTCACGCCTTCGTTGGAAAGAATGATTTTTTTGTCCAGCACGGAGTAAGTCACATTGGTGCCGGCAAATACTTTTCCCAGCACTTCGAACACATTGCCCTGCCGGGCGGAAACAGACACGCGGCGGTTCAGGTCTACGTGTTTGTTGTTGAAGAAGAAATCAAATCCGGTCTTCGCCTTGATTTGTTGCAATACACTTTCGACGGTCTGGTTGTTGGCGTCGATGCTGATTTGGGTTTTCTGCGCATATGTTTCTGCCGCATGAGTGAGGCTCAGCGAGCAGGCGAGAAATAAAACACATAGTCTCATACACAATGGAATTTTGTCGAATGACAGCCATGACGGCTTTATCATCCGGAATACTTGGATGCTAAAAAGATTTTGCATAATTTTGTAATGACTGAAAATTAATAAAAATGATATTGGAGCTTGTCGCCAAACAAGCTTTCATGTTTCTGTTTTTTTCATGCGGGGGATACGCCAATATCTTCCGCATGTTTTTCTTTCTAAGGTGATTCTTGGTTTTTCATGCTGTCGATTTTTTTTAAAAAGGTTATTATAAGGTATATTTTGGTTAATAGAGTTCGATCTTCTGTTTCCGGTCAGAAATGTTTTCACTGTCCACATAGCGCCAGTTGATGCGCGAGGATATCTTGAAAAACTCCAGAATGCGTTCCAGCCGCTGAGTGGAGAAGGTTCCCGTAAACGAGTATTCCTTGATCCGTTGGTTGCTCACCATGAACTCTACATTATACCGTTTTCCCAAGATGCGGAGTATCTCGTCCATGGGCGTGTCGTAGAAGATGATTTTGCCGTCCTTCCATGCCGTTTCCAATTCGCAGGAGGTGGCATAGAGCCGGGTGTTTCCCGACGTCGGTTGATACACCAGTTTATGATGAGGCGTCAAGGTTATTTTCCGGGCGTTTCCCTCGTGATCCTGATAGCAGAACCCGACGCTTCCTTCTACCAAAGTGGTCGAGATCCGATCCTGCTCTTCGTAAGCCTCCACATTGAAACGGGTGCCATATACTTCTATCGACGAACGGCAGGGGGTGGAAACTATGAAGCGTTTTTCCGGATGGCGGCTCACATTAAAATAAGCTTCGCCCGTCAGCTCCACCCGGCGTGCCTCGCCTGCAAAGAAGGTGGGGTAGCGCAAGGACGATTCAGCATTGAGGTGCACCACGGTGCTGTCCGGCAACATCACGGAAGTGGTCATGCCCACGTCTGTTTTTACCTCTATCATTTGTGCCACAGGAACCTCGGCTTTTTCAAAATAGAGGATGAGCACGCTTATCAGCAGCGGGATGGACATGAACGCAGCTACGCGTTGTATCCATTCCCACTGTGGAAGGTGTCTTTCCCTTGTCTTTCCTTTTACCTTATTCCATGCTTTTTCCATATTTATGTTTCCGGCCAGCCTGCGGATGTCCGTCGCCAGGTAGAGCATGTTCAGCTGGGAAGCGATACGCGCATGTTCTTCATTTGCGTTCAGCCATGCCTCTATCCGTTCGTTTTCTTGGAGAGTGGTCTTTCCCTCAAAATACAAGGGCAACAGGTTTTCTATTTTGGTCTGGTTTTCCATACATTCTTATTGTCGTTCGTATATTTAAGACAATCGAGAACGGAAATCATCTAAATGAAAAGGTCATTTTTTTTGAAAAAAAAGTTTTTTAATGGAAAAAATGCTATCTTTGCACCTTGGAATACGCATGTTGAATACTATGAATCATACCGTAGAAGACCTGTTCTTATTGGAATCTCTCCGGCAAGGGGAACATACGGCTTTCGAACAATTGTTCAGGAAGTATTATACGGTTTTGTGCGCTTACGCCCGTCGCATGCTCAACATGGAGGATGCGGAAGAGATAGTGCAGGAGGTGATGATATGGCTGTGGGAGAATCGTTGCGAACTGGTGGTGGAATCCTCTTTGGGGCAGTATCTGTTTAAAATGACTTACCGTAAGGTGCTGAACCACCTCACCCGCCAACAGATAAAGACCAAGGTGGAGGCCGCTTTTTATGAACATACCCAGTCGATGCTGTGCGAGGTGGACTACGGACAGCTGGAGGAACTGAGCGCGCGGATAAATGAAGCGGTGGCGGCGTTGCCCGACAGTTTTCGGGAGTCTTTTGTGATGCACCGTTTCAAGGACCTGAGTTATAAGGAAATTGCCGAGGTGCTGGAGGTGTCGCAGCAGACGGTGGCCTATCGCATTCAGCAGGCATTGAAGTTGCTTCGTGTTTCGCTGAGGGATTACTTGCCCATGCTGGTGTGGCTGGTGGGCTGAAAAACACCTCTTTCGGAGTTTCCCCTGTTTTTTCCTTCAAATCTTTCAGCCCCTTTGCAAACGCCCGCCAATAAAGAAAAGCGGCTGAAGGATTTCCTCCCGGAATTCCTTCAGCCTAGTGTAGAAGTTTCAGCTCTTTATTTTTTGAGCCTCGTTTGTAGAAGTTTTCTATTATAATTGTTTCGTTGTATAATTACTCCGTTGTCAGGTCCGTGCCGTTTGTTGCCGGTACGTTTTCCGCTTCGTTCACCGGTTCGTTCACCGGTTCGGGCAGTTTCTCTTTTCCGTAGAAGCCCGGCATCGGTTCATAGATGGGGTTGCGTGGAATGGAGATATTGCGCAGTTTTTTATCCTTCGCCAGTTGGGCGATATAACGTCCTGCGGTGGCGCGTGTCAGTCCGCATAACGATTCAAACTTACGGCGTGTCAGCACGCTGTTTGTCTGGAAGTATTCTGTCAGTGCCTCGTCTATGCTTTCTTTGGTTGTCGGCATGGAGTGCGGTTTGTATTTCGAACGCTCGGTCTTGACACCGCTCAACTGATGCTTCAGGTATTTGTCCGCACGGAATGTCACCGATTTGAATTTCACCTTGTTGGCACGCGTGGAGCTTGGCGTCCGTGTCTCGGGGCAGGTCAATGAGATGTGGAAATATCCTATTCCTTCGATATGCACCCGGGCGCCGTCCTTCAAGTAGTAGGCCAGTTTCTCGCTGAGCGAGATGATGGTTGCCTTGATGTCCGCCACGGTGAGTGAGGATCCGTATTGAATTTCCCGAGCCAGGTAGTCGGTGTTGATGCGCTGCCAGTTTACTACACGGGCATGATAGCGCTTCTTGCGCGTACCTATCGTATTGGGTGATTCATAAAATTCAAATTTGATAGCCATTCGCTTATTTGTTTTTATCCGGTTGTTTATGCTTTCTTGTACGGAAGAGTTTGTTGCATCTTCCTTTCAAGTTGATTGTTTCACTTGGGTGATGAAACTAGATCACTCGAGTGATGAAATTGGATCACTTGGGTGATAAAACTTCATCATTCTAGTGAAACGATCAGCTTGACGGTGCAAAAGTATGAAATAGTCCTGATAAAAACGAATAATTTCCCGGTTATTTTCACTTAATCACTTTTTGGCGGTGGTGAGTGGCAAATGCTTGCAAACGGGTGTTTGGGATATTATCTTTGTGGTATTACACAACCCTAAAGAATAAAAAAGGATGAAAAAATTAGTGGAAAAATTACTGAGCTGGTGCAAAAAAAGTATGAAAATGAGTAAAAGCGTGAGAAGAAGCACGGCTCCGGTTACCGGGCAGTCGGTGGGGCAAACCGGAAATGCGGAAGGGGTGTTGCCTTCAACGGCTACGGAAACGGTGGATGAAATTGTTCTCCCAGCGGCTGTCGAAACAGCTGGCGTGGCAGAAATTATCGATGAAAAGGCGGTTTCTGGCAAATCGGGGCGCAAGAAACCGGAGAATATGCTGGAGGCTTTGCAGCGCTTTTTGACCGCACGGTATGATTTCCGTTATAACCTTCTCACCGAACAGACGGAGTATCGTGGAAAAGAGATGCCGGATGAAGAGTATGGTATAGTGGCTCAACGTGATTTGAATACATTCTGCCTGGAGGCGCGTACCGGCGGCATCAACTGCTGGGATAAGGATGTGAGTCGTCTGCTCCATTCCCGAAAGGTGGAAAATTATCATCCTTTTCTGCATTATATGAACCACTTACCTCAGTGGGACGGAGTGGATCGTGTAACTCCGCTGGCCGTGCGTATATCGCGTAAACCATTGTGGACAAAAGGTTTCCATCGCTGGATGCTGGGGGTTGCCGCCCAATGGCTGGGGCAGGCGCAGGATTGCGCCAATGCGGTGGCGCCTATGTTGGTGAGTCGTGAGCAGGGGAAGCGCAAGTCTTCTTTTTGCAAGATTTTGATGCCCAAGGAACTTACACCTTATTATATAGACAAGTTCGACCTGACGAGTGAGAGTGGATGTGAACAGAAACTTTCGCTTTTCGGGCTGATCAACATGGATGAGTTTGACAAGTACCGTGCCGGACAGATGCCCGTTTTGAAGAATCTGATGCAGATGACCACGCTGACTTTCCGCAGGGCACATCGTCCGGCATTCAGTCATCTGCCTCGTATTGCCTCTTTCATCGGTACGTCCAATATGACGGATCTGCTGACTGATCCCACAGGAAGCCGCCGTTTCCTCTGTGCGGAAGTGGATGATAAGATTGATTGTACACCGCCCGATCATGCGCAATTGTTCGCCCAGTTGAAAGCGGAGCTGGCCGGAGGAGAGCATTACTGGTTCTCGGAAGAGGAAGAGAAGGAGATACAGCGCAGCAACCGGAACTTTTATAAGATGCCTGCCGAGCAGGAACTGTTTTTGCGTTGTTTCCGGGTGCCGCAGGAAGGGGAGCTGTCCAAGCCTTATACCACAACGGATTTGTTCAATTATTTGCAGAAACATTATCCGGCTGCCATGCGCGGGGTGACTCCGAACCGGTTGGGCAGGATGATGGTTGCATTAG
>UMBI01019556.1_pt1 | contig 16799 bp, 14 predicted proteins | sample 1963911 | NCBI WGS metagenome assembly UMBI01 (sample SAMEA4835936, study PRJEB28245) | human gut metagenome | biome: gut microbiome; material: fecal sample | place: Denmark | collected 2008
TTGCGTTGGATTCTTGCTCACCAGTTTCTGCTCCATGGCAAGGTTGTACGCCGAGCCGATCATCTGGTGGATGTTCCGCACTGTTTTGGGAGCCAGACCTTTCGGCTTTTTCTTGGCCTCAATGCGGTCTACTCGCCCGCCGTCCAGCAGGTGCTTGTAGAACCTCTGCAAGTCCAGAGAAGTCAGGTCTGCCAGCGGAATGCTGCCGATCTGCGGCCTGATGTGGTTTTTCAGAAAACCTTGGCTGGTCTTGAACGTGGACGGTCTGAGTTTCACCTTGGCGTAGTTCTCCATCCAGACCTCCAGCCAACTACCTACCGTGTAGGTCTTGGCCCGTCCGTAGTCGATGCCGACGTTTTCCTCGATGGCTCTCTTGAGTTTTTCCTTGACCTCAGTCTGCGTCTTACCGAGGACATTTTTGATGATGGCCTTGCCAGTTTCCGGATCGTGACCGACTGTGTAGCGGCCCTCCCAGCGTCCATCCTTGCGTTTTCTGATATTGCCTTCTCCGTTTGCTCGTCTTTTCGGCATGGTATCAGCCCCTTTCGCAACGAACAATACCGTAATCAGGGGGACAAAGCTACCGGAAAACCGAACTGTTATCAGAAAGTTATCATTTGCACCTCGGAGCCGCGCCGCCTTATCTTTGACTATTGCGGCGCAATTTTTGCGCTGCCGGAGGCGTTCTTCTTTGGTTACAGCGGTGCGATTTTCGAACGGCCAAGAAGCCTTTTCATTGACTACAGCGGCGCAAAATATGCACGTTTTCCTCCAAAAATCGCCGCTATGCAGAAGTCACTTTTTTGAGTGGTTGAAAACTGCGATTTCCTCAAACGCCTGCGGAACGTCCACCTTGAAAAGTCCGCCGCCACGGGCCTTTTCTGTGCCTGACGTTCACCTATGACTGCGAAAGTGCCTCTCAAGGTGCACCCTAGACTGCGGTTCCAAAACCTCGGAAAGCCCCGCACTGCGGGGCTTTGTGGGCGGGCCGCGGTCGCTTGCGACTGCGGCCCTTTATCTTGTTATATTTTCGAACGGGGATATCATCCCATAAAACACCTTCAAAACCGGTATCAACGCTCTCAAGAGCGATGATATAATATCCTCATGCGGACAGAGAATTTCCTGCTTCTATCTTTGTAGCCAAGTCTACTGCGCACAGACTGGAACCTCTGCCCTGTGGGATGTCACTTATGAGCCGGATGTCGGGGCGATGAATCGCTTTCTTCTAATCTCGCAACAGGTTGTGACCTTCAGCAGCACGAGGAATGTCCGTAATTTGAACATGAGAGGAGCCTGCACTATGTACATCGTTTGGATCGACATCGCCAAGAGGAAGCACGAGGCAGCGGTGATCGACGGCGAGGGCGCCGTCATCATCAAGCCGTTTTCCTTCACCAACAACTGCTCCGGGTACAATCGGCTGCTGGCCATGCTCACCAAGGCGAAACTGCCGCTTGACGAGGTTTCCTTTGCAATGGAGGCCACCGGACACTACTGGCTCGCTCTTTTTACCAGACTTCAGAAGGAGGGCTTCCGTGTTCAGGTCATCAACCCGGTGCAGACCAACTCCATCCGCAGTTTCTATATCCGTCAGGCCAAAACAGATCCGCGGGACGCCCTGCTGATTGCCGAGGTGATTCGTTTCGGACACTTCTCCGAGTCTACCCTGCATCCGGAAAACATTTATGAACTGCGGGAGCTGTGCCGTGGACGGCACGCCATCGTTTCCATGCAGGCAGATGTTAAGCGAAAGGTCGTTGCCCTGCTGGATCAGGTCTTTCCTGAATACGAAACAGCTTTTACCAATATGTTTAGCGACACCTCCATGGCGATTTTGCAAACCTGTCCCACGCCAAAGGAATTATCCGAGATGCCTTTTGAGGAACTCTGCCATCTCATCGAAGTCTCCAGCCACAAGCGTTTCCGCATGGCGAAAGCCCGGGAGCTTCAGGAGCTTGCGCGCAATTCTTTTGGCTTCGCCATGGCCGGCGATGTTTTCAGCACGATGATCCGGCTCTACGCAAAGCACCTCGATTTCTTAAAACAACAGGTCAGGGAAATGGATCGCAAGATCGCCGAGATCATGGAGACCCTGGACACGCCGATCACCACCATCACCGGCATCGGCCCGACCCTTGGCGCGTACATCCTCAGCGAGATCGGAGACATCAGCCGATTTTCCTCCGCGGCAAAGCTTGCCGCTTACGCGGGGATCGATCCAACCATGCGGCAGTCTGGCGAATACAACGGCGTCAGAAACCGTATGTCCAAACGAGGCTCGCCTTATTTGCGGCACGCCATTTGGCTGGCGGCTTCATCGGCGGTGCTCCACGATCCGGCGCTAAAGCTTTATTTTCAGAAAAAACGAGATGAAGGAAAGCCCTATATGGCGTCCGTGGGCCACGCCTGCAGGAAGATGGTCTCCATCATTTACGCCGTTATGAGAGACAACAAGGCCTACACGCCCTGTATCCCAAATGAGATTTCGGCTTGACAAATTATAGCCGGTCTGTGCTAAAATCGAACGGCCTTCACCGTCCAAAAATCCAGCTTAAAAAGTTCAGTTTTTCACTCAAAATCGTTCCCGCGTATATCTCCAAAAAGTTACCGTCACAATGCTGGCCCAAACCGCTTTTCATCCCGCTTTTCAACTTCTCGCACAAACGGCCCACGTTTGCTTTCACGAGCAAAAGCGGGTACACACTCACCTTCGCCAACAGGATCGCACACAGCGGCTTACACGCCGAAACACGGGGTCTTCCCTCCCTCGTCCACAGCGGGGCTTTGTGCCGCCAGCGAAATCGCCGCCGAAAGAACAGCCGGAGAAAGCGGATGCACATCTGTGGCGTGCGTCCGCTTCCTCCGGCGTCGCGGCCCCGCCGGGCTGTGTAAACTCATTATTTCATGTTTAATTTGCAACCAATTTTTGATTGGCGCTTCCGCTTCACCAAATTCTAAATTCCTTTGCTGATAATAGGCAAGTCTTTCAGTCATGGTAATAGCTACATTATAGGATGGCTTCTTCCCATCTTTCTTACACAAGCGCAGGTCGGTGATAAGCTACTTGTACTCGGCATTAAAAAGTCTGGAGAAAATTCCGTTATCCAACAGCTCACACCACTCCGCTGCGATTTTCTCCTGTTTAACATACTTGAATTATAGCAGAAAAGTGCTGTGATTTCAACAATCACAGCACTTTTCCTTAAATGGCACAATATATCTGCTCAGAAGATACTCAAATCTTTTTCACTGATCTCGACCACACATCCAGGCCTCTCCTTTGAGCCAGGGGTATGTCCCGCTTTGGGCCCGCCGTTTCCCCCTACCGGAAACTCTGCCCGTCCCATTCAATATATTTCAGCTTGCTCCCCATCGCATCGCAGAACACATAGATACTCCCATCGCATGGGTCGCACCGCAAATGGCAGCGGATAATGGCCGTCAGCCCATCCAGCCCGGTGTACATGCTGGTCGTGCCGCACACAAGACGGACACGTTTCCCACGCATGCTACTTTTGTTAGCCCCGGCTGCAATATGCACGATCTGTCCCAACAGTAGTGACGCTTGGCCGGCCGCACCACCAGCAGGTTCACTCGACATGCGTCCGGTCCATTGCCGACAAGTAACAGAACCAGCTGCAATATTACCGCCGCGTGATATAGCACGTCGGTTCAAATGGTTGCCCGCAGTTCAAACGCTGCAGCGCTTGCCTTTCCTACTCATGGGAATGAGAGGGGGATAAATGACCGCAACACAGAGCTACGGCTTTGCTACCTTGAAGAAGTCTGCATTTCCCTACAACGCAAAGGATTTAAAACGTAGCCTTTGGAAGGCTCAACGTTATCCGTCGAATGAAATAGCATCGAATCGCCGACGAGGGCGGTGTTCACTTATTCAGCCTTTCTGCTGCAAGAGGAGCTCCGCAAGGGGGATGTGGAAGTTCTTTTCCCACAGAGACTGCGCTCCACAGATATCGTAACCCCTCCAAAAATCCTTTCGTTTCTCGTAGCAGCGCGAAATTGGCACATTCTCATAAATGAACACATCGTCGGGCAATACGCTGTATTCTTCAGATGTTCTTTTCAGCAGAAGCGCAGTCTCTGCCGCCAGCTTTCGCAGTGCAACGGCGATCACTGGGATCGCATCCTCGCCGATCTGTTCAACGGCGGTAACAAGCAAATGAGAATAGAGTTTGATCGACAGCATTTCAAAGCCGTCCTTCCCGGAAAGGAAAAGCTCCGGTCTGCGGTCAGGCTCCCGATGGTCTTTGTCGAATTCGGCAAAGCACTTTACTCGAAGCTCCGCCGGCAAGTCTGCCGGACGTAGGATCACACGGAATGAGCAGTATTCGTCGTTCTCCTGCGTTTGCGTGCGGGCAAGATTTACGCTTGTATACCCGTAGCCGTATTCACTGTAGCAGGCGGGGTGAAATTCCTCACAATAAATGCGTCCTATCTCCTTCTGCCCGTGGCTCTCCCATATCGCGGCCATAGGACAGAACAGCGTGTGTGAAATACGCTCCTGCGGTGAAAGCGTCTGCAATTCACGCTTGAAACGCGGGTCAGAAGGGAGGTCGGGATAAAGCGAAAACAGATTCTTCATATTGATCTTTGCGCCAATGCTCAGATGCTTTTCCCGCAGCGTTGCACCCCTGTCTCTGCCAAAGCGCCGTGCAGCTTCGCGAACAGCGATCTCGCCGCGCAAGCCGAATTCACGGAGCAGCTCCTGCCCCATATAACCGAACATCATCGTATAGATATCGCCAAGGTTCATAATGCAGTGTTCCTTCATCGTATACACAGTTATCACCTCATTCTGCGCAGGCAGCCGCTTTGTCATACCTTGCCGCAAGCGGCGCGGCCACGGTTTTCATAAAAAGAGCGCATGCCTCTTCTGCCGAAAGCCTGTCCCATAGCGTGGATGGTTCGCGCAACGAGAACGGAAAGGAGCTTTCCAGCAGTCTCCTGTCACACGGTATCCCTCGGCGAGAAGCGATATCCTCCAGCAGTGCCGCGCTTTCCTGTTCAAATGAATGCAGAGCATCGGCGAAACTCAGCAGGCCCGCATTGCCAAACGCTTCCTTTAACTCCGCACAGAGAAACGCACAGAACAGAACAGCTTTCTCTCGGATATAATCCGAAAATGAACCGACCGGCGCCTCCTGCCGCACAGGCGTGCTTTCAAATGCTTTGCGCCGCTGTTCCAGTTCCAGATTGGCCGGGCGGAAATAGGCCGCAAACTGGCAGAGTATATCTCGCTTATCCGTCAGGACTTTGCTCAGGTGAAACTGTCCCTTTCCACCTGTGTAGCCGCTGAGAAACGCCCGCATATATTCCTCACAGTAAAAACGGCCGTAAGCTTCCGCGCTGTGCGCGGCCCAATAGTTCGCCATTGGACAGATATAACGGTCCCATAGGCAGACCTCGGTATTTCGCGTATGGACCGCCGCAGCAGAGCGTGGATCACACACGGCACCGCGCCCATCCAAAAAGAAGGAATGCAGATTCGTGTTAAGCCCCATCTGCTCGTGCTCCTGCCTTTGCCACTCACCCTGCCTGCGTCCCGTTTCGGCGATTGCGCGTCGGATGACAGTTTCTCCCTCCGCCGGATGATCTGTGCAGATCTTCCGACAGAAGTCCATATAGAGCAGGCTCCAGAAATTCTGAAGATCCTGCAAGGGAAGTTCGTCTATGCTGTACATTTTAAACAGCTCCCATCCTCTCTTGATAAAATAAAGTCCATAGAAACAGCACTGTCATTTTCGTCAAAATACAGAATTTCAGGCATTTTTTTGAAACGATTTGACAAAATGTGCCATAGCTTCTTTTTGATATCTTATAAAGCGATAACTGCTATCTGTTTACGAGAAATATTGCACAACAGAATTTATCACTTCGCTTGCCAGCTGGCTCATAATATATTCCTCGCGCTTGATCCAGATGATCTCGGAAGTAATATCGCAATTTGCCAGTTTGAGCGTTCGGTAGTTGGCATAACAGCTGGGATTTCCCGTATCCAGCACATCAAAGGGGTAGGCAGAGTTGAGATAGTAGCATGACGTGTTAGACAGGATCTCGTACAGAGCCGACCGCGAGGAGACCACAAAGCGGCTCTTCCCGCCGGAGATATGAAGCCTGTCGCAGATATCTGCATAAGGTCCCGAATCCATATTGGAATACAACACCGGCGAAAGCTGCCGCAGATCTGCAGCGTTGACATAATCATTCTTCTGGTGATAAAGCGGGTTCTGTACCCCGACCGTCACAGCAATACTCAGGCTTGCTACATCGAAATGCTGTATTTTGTGGGCGCGCAGCTGCCTCAAATATGCGTTTTTGTAACAGCTCCACACGCGCACGATCCCGATCTCCGCCATCTGGCTGTCTACCAGATCCGCCACATTGTTTTCATGGTCCTCAAACTGTTCGATTCGGATACCGATCTCGCGGTAGCGCTCAAACAGCTCTGCGCAGATGCGATTGAGAAAATAATAGCCCGAGCTGGCAACCGAGAGTGAAAACTCATGTTGCACGAAGTCCCGCCGAATCAGACCGTCAAGCTGTTGAAGCTGCGTCTGGATCGACGAGACATAGGATACAAAAGTATGCCCGAAGGGCGTCAGTGCGACGCCTCGATTGCTGCGCACAAAGATATCATGACCGATCTCCTTTTCCAGTCCCGCAATGGCCGCAGATACCACGGATTGCGAAATGAACAGCTCAGCCGCAGCTTTGTTGATCGACCCGGTCTTTGCAACAGCCACGACGTATTTTAACTGATTGAACGTCATAGTGCAAGCTCCCTTGTTATAGCTTTTTCAAAATAGCGGTTATCTGAATTATACGCTGGTCAAACCGTGAAGTCAACTGATATGATATGGACAGGCACAACGGTGTGTCTGCAACAAATAAGGAGGGTAACATTCATATGGAAAAAAAGGCACTATCTTTGGGCAGTTCACTGATTGCTGTGATTCTGTCGCTGGGTACAATCATTGTCGGCAAGCTGTGGTTGTCCCTGAACACAACCATTGTTCTTTTGCTTTCAGCTGCCGTAGTATCCTGCTTCACCGTCATCAAGGGCGTGAAGTGGTCCGATATCGAAGCGGAAATTTCCGCCGGCATCAAAGGCATGGGTACTCCCATCGTCGTTCTGCTTGAGACTGGCATCCTCGTTGGCGTCTGGATGGCCTGCGGCACCATTCCGATGATGATGGACTGGGGGCTCAAGCTCATCAGCCCGAAGATTTTTCTGCTCGTCACCTGTCTGATTTGCACGATTATGTCTGTTGTTTCCGGCACCAGTTGGGGCACGCTGGCCACAGCCGGTGTAGCGCTGCTGGGCGTCGGCATCGGTCTCGGAATTCCCGTTCCTATGACCTGCGGTGCAATCGTTGTCGGTTCATTCTTCGGCGATAAGATGTCCCCGCTGTCCGACTCTACCATCGTGGCTGCCGCCTCCTGTGAAGTTCCCTTGATGGAACATATCCGTCATATGCTCTGGACGACAACGCCTGCCTACCTTGTAAGCATCATCCTCTATATTATCCTTGGCTTCCGTTTTGACGGCGTAATCGGCGGCGAGCAGTATGAATCTCTGCTCAACGGCCTTGCCAGCACGTTTAACTTCAATGTGCTGCTGCTCATTCCGCCCATCGTGGTCTTTGCTCTGGTGCTCACTAAAAAGCCTGCGCTTCCCGCCTTTGCCGCCGGCATTGCTTCCGCTGTTATCCTCGGCATGATCTTTCAGGGTCAGAGCTTTGCGGAGCTCTGCACGGTCATGGCCAGTGGCTGCACGATAGACTCCGGCAACGACCTTGTCAACACGCTCATTCAGCGCGGCGGCATGAACAGTATGCTCTCCACCGTCGCCATCGTTATCGGAGCCGCTGTGTTCGCTGCTCCTATCCGCGCCTCCGGCGCCGCGCAGGTTCTTTTCGGCAAGGTTGAGGAGATTGCCAAGACGCCCGGCCGCTTTGCCGCAGCCTGCTATATCATTCACCCCATTTTCCAGCTCGTTGCTGTCACCTATTACGTGACTTACCCCGTTATGGGCAGCTTCTGTGCACCGGTTTATGACAAGTTCGGCCTTTCCCGTGCCAACCTGACCCGCACCTTTGAGGATTCCGGCACCGTGATCGCACCGCTAATCCCCTGGGGTATGGCGGGCTCCTACATTACGGCGCAGCTTGGCGTTGTCCCGAGCGAGTACTGGCAGTATATGCCCATGTGCTATATGTGCATCGTGTTCGGTATTATCCTCAGTCTGACCGGGATTGGTGTGAAGAAGGCGGACGGAACGTATGTTCGCCCGATCCTCTGGCAGAAGAAGTCTGCTAAGGCCGCTAAGTAAAAAACAAGGGGAGTGTCTGCGCCGGGATGTATCTGGCGCAGCACTTTCCACTCCGGAACAGGAAGGACTGCCACTATGAAAGAGACTATTCTCAGCAGGATCTCGGACTGGATCGATGAAAACAGTTCGATCCTTGCTGATGCAAATAATGCAATATGGGAATTCGCCGAAACCGCGCTCAAAGAAGAACGCTCCAGCACTTATCTCAAACAGCTGCTGGCGCAGAATGGCTTTCGCATTCTCCCCGGAGCTGCGGGCGTTCCGACCTCTTTTATCGCTGAATGGGGAGCTGGAACCCCTGTGATTGGGCTGCTCGCTGAATACGATGCGCTGGCCGGCCTTTCTCAGGAACGTAGCACCATCTGCCGCCCGCTCCGCAGCGGCGCGCCCGGTCATGCCTGCGGGCACTGCACTTTAGGCGCTGCAGTGCTGGGTGCGGCACTTTCGCTCAAGACGGTCATGGAGCAGGAAGGTCTGTCCGGCACGCTCCGCTTCTACGGCTGTCCGGCCGAGGAAACGCTCGAAGGAAAGGTCCTAATGTCCCGAGATCACCTGTTTGACGATTGCGATGCGGCACTCTCTTGGCATCCTAACGATATCAGCTATGTCTGGGCACGCAAGAGCGTCGCCCTGCGCAGCATGAAGTTCGTTTTCCATGGCCGGTCAGCCCACGCGGGTCTGGATCCGTGGAACGGCAGGAGCGCACTGGATGCCGTTGAGCTGATGAATGTGGGCGCGAACTACCTGCGCGAGCATGTGCAGCCCTCCTGCCGCATCCAGTACGTGATCACTGACGGCGGCGAAGCGCCCAACATCGTTCCTGCCTGTGCAGAGGTCTGGTATGCGCTCCGCGCGCCAGAAAGAACACTGGTCGACGAGCTGCACAAAAGGCTTGTGAACATCGCAAAGGGGGCTGCCCTGATGACGGAAACGGAATACGAAGAGGCTTTCATTTCCGGCTGCTACGATTTCCTGCCGAACATGACACTGTCCGAAGCCATCCTCAAGCATATGCGTGAGGTCGGTGCGCCGGCATGGACGGACGACGACCGTATCTTTGCCCGTGAGCTGTACCGCCAAGTTCCCGAAAGCAGCAGAGAAAGCACTTTTTTAAGCTTTTCCCTCAATGACGGTGACGTGACCGATGGGCTGGTCAACGGCATTTACAACGGCTATTACCGCAACGGCGCTATGGGCGCATCGACCGACCTCGGCGATGTGAGCTGGCAGATTCCCGTTGGCTGCTTTTCTTACGCCTCCACTGTGGTGGGGGCGCCAGGCCACAGCTGGTTTTATACTGCCGCCTGCGGCACGGGAATCGGCGTGCGCGGCGCACATGCCGCCGCGAAGGTACTTGCGCTTACCGGCTGGGATCTGCTGACCGACGAAGCTCTTTTGAGCAAGGCAAAGCGTGAACACGCAAAAAGCACTTTGGGCAGGCCCTATGTCTGCCCGCTGAAATAGACTCTTCATGTGGGAAATATTCACCCCACAGAAAGGAAAAATAATGAAAGAATTTACAGAAAAGCATCACGCTTTCATTGCGGCGACATTTTACGACCTGCTGACAAAGCGGTACGGACAGCGCGGCGAGGCGGCGTTTATTCTTGCGACGCAGCGCTATGCGGAGCAGCGCGGCAACCGAATGGCGCAAAGAGCCATCCGCGATGGCAAGCCGCTGACGTTCAGCACCTATCGCGAATACGGCGAATGGGTCAACACGCAGAGCGTGAAGGATGAGGGCTGTGGGAATGAGGGGTATGTCGTGTCCTATTCCCCGGATTTTGACGAGCGTGTAACGCAGTGCCCCTGGGCAACGCAGTTTGCTGAAATGGGGATGCAGAAGGCGGGGACCGTCTACTGTACGCATCTGGACAAATCGATCGTCCGCGGCTTCAATCCCGCGCTGGTGTATGAAGTGCCGCAGAGTTTGCACGAGCACGACTGCTGTATTCAGACAGCGCGTAACGCCAATTTCCCGGAGGGCGCTGTCTACCAAAAGCACAAGGAATATCTCAAGGGCTTCGACTATCACTGCGGGCATAACTTCAAAACCTACAGCGATATCTGCACCTCCATCTTTGGCGCCGGAGGCGCTGCGATCTCCGCAGAGGCGCTGCGCCGTTTCTCGGATACCTACGGTGAAGATATGGCAGATGTGCTTGTTTCGTACAAAAACACCGACTTCAATTTAGTCTGAACCTTATTGTTATCAGAAAGGAACCGATATGCTTAAAACCAGCAGAACAGTTACAGCCGATGTATTGGTCATCGGCGGTGGCGGCGCAGCCTGTACGGCGGCGGTTGCCGCCGCGCGTGCCGGCTCATCAGTTGTCCTCGTTTCCAAGGGCAAGGCCGGCAACAGCGGCAATACCATTATGATTGGCGGCTCTTACGGAATGGACGGTGAGAGCGCATACTATGACTATCATATTCCCGGCGCCGATCCCAGCTTCACCAAGGAAGAACTGTTTCGCTCCATTGTAAATGACGGCTTCAACCTGAGCGATCAGAATCTGGTGGAACAGTTCGTCAACGACAGTCCCCGCATCGTCTATGAAGTCAAGGAATGGGGCGAGGAGATCGGTGAGCGTTTCTCGTTCTATGCGCCGTCCAACTGGGACGTAACAGGCCGCAGCATGGGGCGAGCGTTGATGAACGGCGTTAAGAAAATGGCGAATGTCTCCGTCTTCAATGATATCATCATTACCGATCTGCTAAAAAGCGGCAGCGCTGTGACAGGCGCACTGGGTATGGATGCCTATAGCGGAGAACTGATCGTTTTCGAGGCGAAGGCGACCGTACTCGGCACAGGCGGCTTCTCCGCCTACACGCTGCAGAACACTAACACCGACATGACCGGCGACGGTCTCGCCATGGCCTATCGTGCAGGCGCTAAGCTGTCGGATCTGGAGTTTCAGCTGTTTCTTATGACTGCTGTGGAGCCTTATGATATCCGCGGCTCCATTCTTCCGGCGCTGTGCACGTTCCGTTCCAAGTTTGACTATGATCCAGTCGACCGTGACGGCAAGCGCATCGAGGTTCCCGCAAAGCTGCGGGAAATGGAAGCTACCAGTGAAATGTGCAAGCTGGTCCACATGTATTATTTCGGTCATGTGGTCAATGCCGGGAAAGGCTCTCCGAGTGGTGGCATCTACTTTGATTTCAGCCGATTCACCGACGAGCAGATCGACGAGATGTTTGAAGCGGTGATGGATCACTTTGACGGCTTCTACAAGCACGGCTACTACCATGGCGAGAGCATTATCGATTTCCGCGATCTTGCCAAAAAGAAGCGCCGCGTAGAAGTCGGCTTGACCAGCGAATACAGCGTCGGCGGCATTTTTGTCGATGAAAATATGTTTACCGGCGTTCCCGGTCTGTATGCGGCCGGCGAGGCAGCCAGCGGTGTGTTCGGTGCGAACCGTGTAGCCGATGCGGTCACTGAGATGCTGGTACAGGGCTATAAGGCCGGTGAGGTCGCGGCAAAGTATGCAGCAGAACAGGCTCTTCTCTCTCCGGATGACGCAGCGGTCGAACAGGCCGTAGCCGTGCTGGAGGGGCTGCTGAGCAACCGGGGCGGCGTCGCCGTATCAGAGGCAGTCGATCGTCTGGGTGAAATCAGCGACAGAGCGCTTGGCATGGTGCGCAATGAAAATTCGCTGCGTACCGGCGTCGAGGCCTTCGAGGCGCTTGACGCTGAAATGGAGCATCTCACACTCCGCAGCAAGAGCCCACGCTACAATCGCGAACTGATGCAGGCGCTCGCCGCACGCAATCTGCTCATCTGCTCTAGGGTCGCCGCGAAAATGGCGCTGGAGAGAAAAGAGAGCCGCGGCCTGCATCTGCGTGACGATTACTCCTATATCGATAACGAAAACTGGCAGGTCCGTCAGCTTGCCGAGTTAATCAACGGCGAGGACAAACTAAGCAAAAAGGCGCCGGTGGTCACAAAGATTCCTCTGCGCAAGGCAGAAAAAATCGATTATGAATCTTTCATCCTGGAAGAGGACCTCGGAATGAAAAACATGGAGGAAACCTGATGAATGTAAAAATTTTCCGTTTTGATCCTTCTGCGGATACACAGCCCCATTACGATACATTTTCTGTAGAGATCTCGGCCGAAGAAAAAATGACGATCATGGGTCTTCTTGAATATATTGCGAGACATTTTGACAGTACGCTCAGTTTTTATTCCCACAGCGCCTGCCGCCATGGAATCTGCGGCCGCTGCACGTTGAAATGCAACGGCAAAGCCTGCCTTGCCTGCACGACGGTCCTAACCGGAGAAGACGTTACACTGGATCCCCTGAAGAATGACGTGGTAAAGGATCTCGTCATCCGCAATTGACCGAATCGGCAGGATCGCGTTATCCGGATCCTGCGGCATCTTATTAAAAAGAGGAATACGACATGAATCCAAACAGTACGACCTATCAGGCTTATGTGCAGATCCTGAAAGAAGAGCTCCTTCCCGCAATGGGCTGCACCGAGCCGATTGCCATCGCCTATTGCGCCGCAAGGGCGCGCGCGGTGCTCGGCGCTCTTCCGGACGCGATTGAGGTGGAGGCAAGCGGCAACATCATCAAAAACGTAAAGAGCGTCGTCGTTCCCAATACCGAAGGTCGAAAAGGGCTGGAAGCCGCCGCTGCCATCGGCGTACTGGGCGGCGATGCGGACAAGGGTTACGAGGTGATCGCAAGCATCAGCTCAGAAGTCAAAAAACAGCTTGGGCCTTATCTGGAGGCAACGCCGATCATGGTGCGTCCGGCTAACTCCGACTATGTACTTGACGTATCCGTGCTCGCGCGCAGCGGAGAGCACTATGCGCTCGTACGCGCAGTCAATGAGCATACGAACATCGTTCGCATCGAAAAGGACGCTCAGGTGCTTCTGAACCGCCATCCCTCTGAGACCATGGAGAACGAGAACCGCGCATTGCTGAACATCCGCGATATTTACGACTTTGCCAAGACCGCAGATCTGGGCGATGTGCGAGATGTGCTCTCCCAGCAGATTCGGTACAACAGCGCTATTTCAGCCGAAGGCCTGCGCGGTGACTATGGCGCGAACATCGGCCGCACACTGTTGCGCGCCTATGGCAGCAATGTGCGTATCCGTGCACGTGCCGCCGCAGCCGCCGGATCCGATGCGAGAATGAATGGCTGCGAAATGCCGGTCGTCATCAACTCCGGCAGCGGCAACCAGGGCATGACAGCCTCTCTGCCGGTCATCGAATACGCACGGGAACTCAGCTCATCGGAGGACGAGCTGTATCGCGCGTTGCTGGTATCGAACCTCGTCACGCTGCACCAGAAGACCGGCATTGGCCGACTGAGTGCCTATTGCGGCGCCGTGAGTGCGGGCGCGGGCGCGGGCGCAGGCATTGCCTTTCTCTGCGGCGCGGATTATGCAACTGTGGCACATACCGTCATCAACGCGGTGGCCGTGACCTCAGGGATTGTGTGCGACGGAGCAAAGGCCTCCTGTGCAGGCAAGATCTCCGTTGCGGTGGACGCCGGTATCATGGGCTATGAAATGTGTCTGACCGGCAATAATTTCCATGCCGGAGACGGCATCTTGGCCGACAGCGTGGAGAACACAATCAAGAATGTTGGTCGTCTCGGCCGTGTCGGTATGCGTGATACTGACCGCGAAATCATGAAGATAATGACAGGAAACTGAAGGTGATCATATTGCCGAAAAACAGCGTTCTACAATGGATGCAGCAGCAGGAACTCGAGTTGACGCTGATTCGCCATCGGCTCCATCACGAGCCGGAATTGGGACACGCAGAGTACAAGACCACACACCTGATTCGCGAAAGGCTGGAAGCATACGGCGCAGAACTTCTTCCCTGTCGCTGCGATACCGGCGTCGTAGCGCTGGTTCACGGCGCTGCAGACGGTCCGCTTCTGGCGCTGCGTGAGGATATCGACGCGCTGCCAATCACAGAAAATACAGCGTTGCCTTTCGCCTCAGGCAGCGCAGGCGTCTCACACGCCTGTGGACATGACATTCACACAACGGCTCTGCTGGGTTGCGCGCAGTATCTGTGCTGCCACCGCGAAGCACTGCACGGCTCCGTTATGCTGATTTTCCAATGCGCGGAGGAATGCTGCGATGGCGCTGAGACCATGCTGAACGCCGGCCTGTTCGACGTATACCGCCCGGAACGCATGATTGGCTTTCACTGTGCGCCGTCTCTGCCGCTCGGAAAGGTCGGGGTGTGCCGCGGTGCGAGCAACGCCAGCTGTGATACTGTGGTACTCCGCGTGATTGGAAAAGGCGGGCACGGAGCGCACCCTGACGCCTGCGTGGATCCCGTTTCAATCTCGGCGTATCTTATCACGCAACTGCAAACGATCATCAGCCGCGAGAAGGACCCTACCGCCCCATCTGTGCTGACCTTCGGCTCGATCCACGGCGGGACCGCACCGAACATTATTCCCAATGAGGTTATTCTTCAGGGGACGCTGCGTACCTTTAGCAAGCCGGTGCGATCTGCCCACAAGGAATCCGTGAAGCGCATTGCCGACTGCTGTGCACGCGCCATGAACGGGCGCTGTGAGGTCCGGTTTGAAAAAGGTATGCCGCCGCTGGTCAACACAGAAAGCAGCACCGACGCCGTGATCCACGCTGCAAGACAGGTGCTCGGTGAGGAGGCCGTGGATGAGTCCGTGCCACCTTCGCTCGGTTCCGATGATTTCTCCTGTCTGCTTGACGCGTGCGGCGGAGAGGGGATCCAGTTTCTCATCGGTACCGGCAGTGATGATGTCCTTAACAGCACACTTGGGCTGCACGTGGCGGAAAATGTATTTCCCGACGCTGCGATCATACCAGCTGCCGCCGTACTGGCGCAGACAGCCGAAACCGTTCTACAGCGGTGAAGGAATTTTAAAGAAGGCTACGCGACAAGGGGAGAGCGTTGCTCTCCCCTTGTCGCTATCTTCGCCGATATGCCAAAATTGGAATGTGGCCGCGCGCTATCTGGAAAGAGTCCTGAAATCTACCGATTTCAGGACTCTTCACAACTTTCCAGCAATTGAGGGGCATGGAATGCCGACTTCTAACACTGCCCATCAGAAAACCGCATTGGAACAAAAAAATTATATCAGGGAAAACGCTCCCAGGCACAAAATACGCGTAGCCTTTGTGGATTGCTTTTCTTTGCTCACTGTAAAAGGTTCTCCATTCTTGCTCTCCTTTGAGGACCGTCTTTGGCAAAGCCCTTGCGATTTTCAGAGTCATAACCACCAGTAAACTGTTGGTTTTATTTGCCCCAAAAGAGGCTATTACGACCGCAGCCCCTGAAAGATGAATTGAAGGTTTGGCAGGGTCTATCCCAAGCTCTGTGTAAACACCAAAATATGGTGTAAATAGAGTAAATTGCACAGGGCGGAAGCGGCACAAACTACTCCCGTCTTAGCTTCAAAATCATAGTGGCTATTGGACGTGTCAAGGTCAGGCGCGTCAGCCCCGTTCACCCAGTTTCGCGCCATGCTGGTATGCAACAGGTCAATCCAGCATATGGTTGGTAAAGAACTCGACCAACTGTGCGTGGATCATACTTCAATCCTGTCTCCGGCCGCTCCATTTCTTCGTAATGCCCATCATAGTCAGATACAATGTTTTGAGCAGACTATCATCTGTAGGAAATTTCAACTTTGCTTGGGTCACTTTACGCAGCTGTCTGTTGAAACCCTCGATTGCATTGGTCGTATAAATCAGGTGACGCACCTTCTGTTGTCATACCTTTGGCGTACATGGATAGTATCTTTTCTCCGATGTCCCGACTGATGCTGTCCTGGTTCTTTTTTAGTCCCTTGGGTTCAAACTCCTCATTTATGTCCTAAGGCACGGACACCTCGATATTGCCGAAGTTGGTTCGCAGCGTTTTGCTGCTGTGTCCGTTCCGGCTGTTGCCCGTATCCTTGCACCCTCACGCTTGACCCATTTTTGACCCAGAACAGGATTGGAGCGGGTAGGGCTGGACGGAAACAATGGAAACCCCGCCGAGCGAACGGCGGTAAAAAGCACAAATCGGAGCCGAAATGACTCCGATTTGGCCTTGAGACAACCTACGGACCAGAAGGCCGGGGGTTCGAATCCCTCACGGCGTACCAAAAGTCCTCGAAATCGTCTGATTTCGAGGACTTTTGCTTTTCGTAAGTTGCTATTTTGGGGCGTCGCTTTTTTCTGACCCAAACGCTGACCCCAACGGGAGCGGACAACGGAAAGGTCTATACCGCACGGGATAGGATACTCCCCATGGTCTGGGCGGCTTTGAGTTGGGCGTCGGTGGTCACATGGGCGTAGGTGTCCAACGTGAACCCCGCCGAGTAGTGGCCCAGCATCGAGGACACCGTTTTTACGTCCACACCGTTTTGCAGGGCCATGGTCGCGAAGGTGTGGCGCAGGTCGTGAAAGCGTATCCGTGGCA
>UMBI01011672.1_pt1 | contig 16589 bp, 16 predicted proteins | sample 1963911 | NCBI WGS metagenome assembly UMBI01 (sample SAMEA4835936, study PRJEB28245) | human gut metagenome | biome: gut microbiome; material: fecal sample | place: Denmark | collected 2008
TTGTGATGGGCAGGAAGAACTGGCTGTTTGCCAACACGCCGGGTGGCGCGCAGGCCAGCGCCGTGATCTACAGTTTGATTGAAACGGCGAAGGAAAACAAACTTGACCCGTACAAATACCTTCTTTGGGTTCTGCAGAGTGCTCCGGGGCTGAGCCAAGCTGACGAATTCTGGGCTGAAAAACTTCTGCCAGCCAACGCCCCACAAGAATGTCATGTTCCTCAATGAGGATTTTTTTATGATTGATCTCCACCTCAGCGCATTCGCACCAAGGTGGAGATTTTTATACGTTGTCAGAATTGACGCTTACCTTAAAAAGACGACTCGCCTCAATCAAAGCAGTGTTTTGGGGCAGGTTCCGAATACTTTTGCGTTGATGATCTTTTCACGCACTGCAAAATCTTCCAGCCGCGGCTTTGGATAAATTGGCGGCTTTTCCAAAGACTAAGTGCAGTTTATCGAGTATAAAAGGAGTTTTGATAGATGAAAGCAACCGGAATTGTCAGACGGATCGACGATTAAGTTATAATAGGAGCAAGGTCAGAAAGCCTTGAAAACACTGGCGTATCGCTGTTTTTGACCGATTTCGCAAGCATCCAGAGGACAAGCTGTATGACTGCGGTGAGCTGCAACCGCGCTCTCGAAAGGAGGTCGCAGCAAATAACAAAATACTCAACGGGATAGCCCCGGTACTGTACCACGCATGAGTGGAACAATAGTGAAGGGTGACCGAAAGTCCGGTGTTAACACGCCCAATACGAAGCGTTGCACTTAAGCGATTAAACCGCCGAACGACGCACTCAGTAGTGTAGAAGGTCGGCCGACTGACATGCGGTCAGCTAATCTCCCGATTACTCAGAGAACTGCTTGATGTCCTGTCGGAGAAAAGAAGATAGAATTTGAAGCTACCGGTCACTTCTGGAGAAGCCCAATAATACTTCAGAGCCGTGAAGCAGAATGCTTTTGCGGGTAAATTAGAGGGTGAAAGGTTCCTTGCGCGTGTTCCAACGCAAGAGGAGAATCAGCGATGCCTAGATGGAAGGATCCTTTTTCCATCGCCACAAGGTACTGCGGCTGATACCAAGCATTTCCGCAATCTTATGGTCGCTTTCCGCTGTATTTCTCAAGTACTGTTCTACAATATCTCTTTCCATGGCGGCCAACGTTCCCTTTTTGATTGTAATATAACCAACTGTGCTATTTGCCTGCCTGCTTGTAAGGGGCGCGTCAAAGCAACTTTTCAGTAATCCGGCTCTTGGGTAGTAAGATGACTCGATTACATATCTGTGAAGAACGTTGTCAAGTTCCCTTACGTTGCCGCGATAAGAATGCGTCAACAAAACCTCCTCTTCATCCGGGAAAAATCCATCCATGTTGCGATGGTACTTTTCGCAGTATTTTTGCAATAGCATTCGGCTCAGCGGCAGAATGTCTTCCGTTCGTTCACCGAGTGTGGGGATATCAAGCCGCAACGTGCAGATGCGGTAGAACAAATCTAAGCGGAACCGCCCCTCGACAACCAATCGATAGATATCTTCATTAGAAGCGCAAATCAAGCGAATATCCATATAAATGCTTTTGTCCGAACCGACTCTCCTGAATTCGCCCTCCTCTATCACGCGCAGAAGTTTCCCTTGCAAATCTACTGGAAGGGAATTGATCTCATCCAAAAACAGCGTTCCGCTGTCCGCTACCTCAAAAAGCCCGGACTTACCGCCGCGCCGTGCACCGGTAAAGGAGCCTTCCTCATAACCAAACAGTTCGCTTTCAAAAAGTTCGTGTGGGATCGCAGCGCAGTTCACCGCAACGAACGGACCGCTTGCCCGCTTGCTGGCATGATGAATACTCTGGGCGAGAACCTCCTTACCTGTTCCGCTTGCACCGGTGATCAGGACAGTCGCCTCTGAACCCGCAAAGAGTTTTGCCCGTTCAATGACATGCTTCATACAACCGCTGTCAGCAATAATATCTTCAAACCGGTACCTCGTTTTCCATGTGCTACGCAGCGACTTCCTGACGGCGTTTTCTTTTTCCTGCAGTGTGCTGAGACTTTGGAATGTGAAAGTTTGTATTTGGTCGATTGGAGAGTTCATTTCCCTCTCGACAAGGAATTTTCTGGCTTTGATTTGAAATACCTGAGTCTCATGAATATCCAGTAGTTCATTTCCGCTTTTTCCAAGCACATCAAGGAAGTTAGCGTTGATAAGACTGTTGGGTTCCACGCCGAGAACTTCCTTCATGGCCGTGTTTGCAAAACGGATGGTCGTTCCTTCAATCATGAGGATCCCGTGCTGAACGTGATTGGTCGCAATAGATGAATAGAGATTTTTCCTGCGCTCTTCGTTCTTAAATTGCGCATAGAGCAGCGAGTTATGCAGTGCCTTTTTTATCGAGAGATCGCTTGTTGGCACAAAGATATTCGGAACACCGACCCTTGCCGATGCCTTTGCCGCCAGTGTGCCGCCACCGACAGTAACGTCCATGCCGTCACTTTTTGCCGCAATCAGGACACTGACAACATCCTCTGCCTTTTCATACCGATAAGGAGTGATCTGAGCGGTACAGAGGATTTTCTTGTATAAATCGGACTTCTTTTCAAATTCATATTCATCGCGTACGATCAGACCAATTCTTGTTCCATACGCCAATGCTTTTTTTATAGCGTAAAGAAAATCAATGTCGTCAGGACTGGCCAGCGAAAACACAGAGTTCGGAAAATGTGGAGCGAGGTATGTTGCAATTGCGCCTCGAGTTATGATGACATCCGGATAATCGTCCCCTTGATAAAACGCTTTTATCTTTTCAACCAATTCTGGATTTGCATCATATGCGGGAATTATAGTAGGATCGCATTTCAGTTCTTTGCACGCCCGCATAGCAGCCAGACGGAATCCATCGTAGGAATCTAATAACAATACCTTATACTCCATCACTAATCTCCTTTGTGCCGACAGATATCTGCAGCCTCTGCCATTATGTGCGACTACATGCGGCAATTCGCTTCGGACGTTTTATTATAATACATCATTTTGTTTTAAAAAGCAACAATTTGGCTGTAAGAAGCATGCTGCACCAGCGAAGCCACAAAAAACACAATGCGGAATTGAACATTAATGACAACGGATTGCATAGGCGATTTGTGCCAATTGTCCAAAAAGAATGCTGAAGAAAAAGTGGCACGGTGATTGCTTCTTTGCAGGCAAGAGCAACCGCTCAATAAACTACAGATGAGGTGAAGTATATGTTCTCTCTAAACAAAGCTCGCACCATGATGAAAGAGCGCGGTATGGATGGCCTCCTGCTGTGCTCTCAGGAAAATTTCGGGTATGTTACCGGCTGCAATCCCAAGTCCTACCTTAGCCGCAAGATTGGTTCCGAAATTGTGGTCGTCCCGGCGGACGAGAGTAAAGAACCTATTATTATTGTATCGGAGCATGACAAAATATCATTTGAGCACCTTTACGCTTATAAGGATATCCGCACTTTTGAGACTTGGATCTATTTTGAGCGTGACGGCATTCCTCAGGAGCCCAAGGTGTTTAAGCCAGCACAATTTGATTCTATGGGGAAAATCGTTGACGCTGTAAAGGATCTTGGCTTGGACGCTATGACCATAGGCTACGAAGAACCGCTCATGCCGGCTTCCATGTATATCAAGCTGTGCAAGGCCCTGCCCAATGCCAACTTGGTTGATGCGACCGATCTAATGCTTACTATGCGTTCGATCAAAGATCCTTGCGAATTTGAGACCATCCGTAAGGCTGTTGCAATTATGGAGGAAGCGGCGATTGCATCTATGCAGGTTGCAAAAGCTGGTAACACTGATCGTGATATTGCCGCCGAGTTCAAAAAGGTCGCCATGAGCAAGGGCTGCTGGGTCGCCGGCCACAATAGTCAAGTGATCGTTTCTGCCGGCCCCGATGCAGGCGCAGCGCACCTTGCAGGGCCGCATCCCGTCAGCGTACTGAAGGACGGCGATATTCTCCGCTTTGACTATGGCGTAAATTATGACGGCTATTTGACTGACTTTGCGCGCGCTTATGTAATTGGCGATGGCGAGCCTAACGAACGGCTGAAAAAGCTTCACGAGACGATCCTACGTGCCAATCGTACAATGGTCGCGAGCATCAAGCCAGGTCTGCGCTTCTGCGATCTTTTCGAGATCGGTATGAACGTTGTGAAGGAGGTTTATCCCACCTACGCAAGAGGTCACCTTGGTCACAGCATTAGCTTTGGTCCCAACAACGAGGAAGCTCCATTCATCAGCGCCAAGGAGACTCGCGAGATTCAGGAAGGCATGGTTCTGTGCATTGAGGTACCGTTCTACATTATCGGTTTTGGCGGCATCAACATTGAGGATATGGTTATTGTCACCAAGGATGGCACAGAGGCTCTGACCAAGATGAGTCGTGATATTCATCTTCCGCTCATCAAATAAGAAAGGCGGTTAGCGTGGAAATGATTGAACTGCGTTCCGATACCTGCACTCTGCCAACAAAAGAAATGCGCGAAGCCATGGCCCGAGCTGAAGTAGGGAACGATGGCTTTGGCGAAGATGCCACGGTAAATGCGTTGGAAGAAAAAGCTGCTGAGCTTCTCGGCAAAGAAGCGGCGTTATTTACTGCCTCCGGAACAATGGGGAACCTGCTAGCCAATATGACGCATGGACATGAGACGAATGAAGTGATTTTCGAGGCTGACAACCACGCCCTGACAAACGAATTCGGCGGTGTAAGCACGATCGCACATCGAGTTCCTCGTTCTATGCGCGGCATACGAGGTGCGCTTATGCTGGAAGACATTAAAAGTATGATGCGCACCCCAGGCAGCGCCGTAAGCACTGGCTTAATCTGGTTGGAAAATACGCACAACAATGCGGGCGGTACCTGCCTTGATCAACAGTATATTCAGAGCGTTTGCGACCTTGCACATGCAGGCGGAGTACCTGTGCATATGGATGGAGCTCGTCTGTTCAATGCTGCAGCCGCGGTGGGGCGGAGCGCAAAGGATATCGTTGCTCCAGTAGACTCCGTCATGTTCTGCATTTCAAAAGGCCTCTGCGCGCCCGTCGGCTCTATCTTGGTCGGCAGCAAGAAATTTATCAAGCAGGCACGTCACAACCGCAAGCGTCTCGGTGGTCAGATGCGCCAGGCCGGCATCCTTGCAGCCGCGGGTATCGTGGCAATTGAGCAAATGATAGATCGCTTGCGCGAAGACAACGACAATGCTAAAATGATGGCGGAAGCACTTGCTGACATGCCCTTGCTTGGTGTTTCCCCAGCGCTTGTCGAAACTAATATTGTTCTGCTGAATCTTAATGGTGCTTTGACTGGCAAAGCCAAAGAATTTGCCGCCGCTTTAAGTAAAGAAGGCGTGAACGTTAATGTTCGTGCCGCAAGTGTAATCAGACTTGTCACAAATAAGGATGTATCCAGAGAAGCTGCTCAGAAAGCCGTTTATGCGATCCAACAAGTAGAAAAGGAGTTATCAAAATGAAAAAAGTTTTAAGCCTCGTGCTTGCGCTCGTCTTAACCCTTTCTCTCGCCGCCTGCAGTAATTCCGATACTGCCGACAACACGGAAAACACAGATCCCAATCAGACTGTTACTGACAACACCACCACTGATGACAACTGGCCGGAAGGCGAGACCATCAGCCTTGTGGTCGCCTACACGGCTGGCGGTGGTACTGACCGTTCCTGCCGACTGCTCCAGCCGTTTTTGAAGAAATATCTCGGCTGCAATGTCATCATTGAAAACGTCAACGGCGGTGGTACCGAGGTCGCCACGACCTCGGTCGCCAATAAGCCGAGCGATGGCAATACTATCCTCGTCACGAACTATCCGGACCTCAACTGGACGCTCGCATTTCAAGACCCTAAGGGCTATGATGAAAATACTATGGAGATTTTGATGGTCTCCATGATCGATCCGCGAATCATTATCACGCAGAAAGATTCTGAATGGGATACTTTTACTGATTTTATTGAAAGTTGCAAGGAAAACCCCGGCAAATACGCAGTGGCTGTTGGTCAGAACAGCGGCGTTCACGCGCTTGCACTGTATCTGCGCGATCGGCTCGGCATTGACTACAAGGTCGTTCCTTATGACGGCGGCGGTCAGGCTGGCGCCGCAGTGATCGGCAATCAGGTGGACCTTGCGTTTGGCGATGCTTTCTCCCGTATGGATATTAGAGACTCCGTGAAGTGCATTGGAGTTTTTGGTAGCGAGAAAAATGATATTTGGTCCGAGGGCGAGCCCCTTGATCAGCAGCTTGAGCCCTATGGCGTCACGGTTCCGACGCTCAATCGCTATGAGTCTTATTGTGTCAAGAGCGATTTGAAAGATATCAATCCTACCCGCTATGAGAAGCTCCTGCAGGCCTTTATTGATGCTTCGCAAGATCCTGAGTATCTCGAGGTTGTGAAGCAGAACAACATGGAATCCATCGCCGTGTACCAGACCAAGGATCAGATCGGCGACGCGCTTGATGGTCAGATGGAATTTTTGAAGGATACCATCGGCCCGTTGCTGAACGCACAGTAAATCCGAAAATCCGGTTTTCCTTTCTGCGAAGGAGCAGTCTGCATTTTGGGGCTGCTCCTTCACAGAAGCAGTTCTGTTGCCGCATTTTAGGAAGGAGACTTCATCATGCTTTCGTTTCACATCAGGGGAAAGTTTGTCTGCATCAAAAAAGAAGTGATTGTTCCGCTGTTCATGCTGATTTTTACAATTTCTTATTATTGGCAGGCACATACACTCAGTTCAAAATCACTTGCATTTCCTCGTGTATTTCTTATCATTCTTTTTATTTCTTCGCTTTACTCCATTATTAAGTCTGTTACCATTGTGACACCGGATGTAGAAGAGGCGGAAAAAGCGCCGTTATTCACAAAAAAAGTTTTGCTCTACTTCACCTTGTTGACCGCTTTTATCTTCCTCCTGCCTTATGTCGGCGTTTACATCGCAATTCCCGCGTTTCTTATTATAACGATGTTTTCCCTCAATGTCCGCAGCATCAAGACGCTAATTCTTGTGCCTGTTGGCGTAACAGCTGCGATTCATCTTCTGTTTGTTGTATTGTTAAGCACCCGCTTGCCAGCAGGGCCCTTCTGATGGGTATCCTAATATAGAAAGAAAGGACACACAAGATATGTCGGAAATTTTTTCGCTTTGTGCAACGGGACTTAGTTCCCTGTTGCATCCAGATGTGATCCTGTGGATCGTCGTTGGCACCATTCTCGGTATTATTGTTGGCGCTATTCCCGGCTTTACATCCACAATGGCATGCGGTATTCTGTTGCCGGTCACTTTTTTCCTTGATCCGTATCCTGCCATGTGTTTCCTTGTCGCTGTTTATATTGCAGCGATTTATGGCGGTTCGATCACGGCAATCATTCTTAATGCTCCCGGCACGCCGGAGTCCACTGCGACAACTTTCGACGGGTATCAGTTGACGCAAAAGGGGATGGCCAGTGAAGCACTTGGAACAGCAATCGGTTCATCATTTTTTGGAGGTCTCATCAGTTATTGCGTCATGCTTTTTTGCATGCTGCCGGTTGCTAAATTTGCCTTAAAATTTGGCCCCTCTGAAATGTTCCTGCTAGCGTTGTTTGGCATTGTGATCTTGGTTGCCATTGGCAGCGGCAAAATGCTTAAAACCGCTATGGCAGGTTCTCTCGGACTTCTAATCGGCACGATCGGCATCACTCTGTTGGGAGAATGGCGCGCCACATTCGGCACGGTTTATCTCGCTGAGGGCGTTCAAATGGTGCCTGCAATCATTGGCCTCTTTGCGCTAGGCGAGATGTTTGATATGGTCGGGCGCAAATATGTTGTTGATGGGGAAAAACCGGAAGCAAGAAATTTTGGCCGTATGTCCAAAGCACTTTTCAATTGTTTCCGTTACCCATTCACAACTATCCGTTCTGCTATCATCGGAACCGTTATCGGAGCTATCCCTGCAGCCGGAGGTACTCTGGCCGCATTTACCTCATATGCCGAAGCAAAGAGAGCTTCCAAGCACCCTGAGACCTTTGGGACCGGTGATATTGAAGGTGTCGTTGCCCCCGAGACTGCCAACAACGCCTGTACCGGCGGTGCATTGATTACCACTTTAGCGATTGGTGTCCCTGGTAGTTCTACCTGTGCGCTGCTGATGGGGGCACTGATGATGCAGGGCCTTACACCGGGACCGCAATTAGTGACCACGCAGCTTGATCTCGTATATGGCCTTATCATTGCCTGTATTATGTCACAGTTCCTGATGGTCGCAATGTCGATGGGAATGGCCTATGGCTCCGTGGGGTTACTCAAGATCAACACCTACGTCCTCGTCCCTGTGATTAGTGTAATGTGCGTCATTGGCACCTATGCCATTCGTAAAGCAATTTTTGATGTCGCATTGATGCTTATTTTCGGCGTGATCGGATGGTTTATGAAGAAATATGACTATCCTCCTGTTGCACTGGTACTCGGCATTGTTCTGGGTCCCATCGCTGATAACCAGCTAATTCGTGTTTTTGCCCGTTTCGAAAGCGAATGGTTTCTTTCCTTCTTTAACCGCCCCATCACCTTCGTGTTGAGCGTTGTCATGATTCTCTTGCTTGTTAGCCAGATATATCGGGAAATCAAATCTGCGCATAATGGGATGCAGACCAAATGAGGTATGGCACCCATTTTGGCGGCTGGCTCTATGAGGATGACCCGCAGCCCTACCAAAGCTACGGCAACGGCAGTGCCATGCGGGTGTCTCCCGCCGCATGGCTGGCAACAGATATGGCGGAAACGCTGCGTCTGGCGCGGCTCACCGCCCAGGTGACCCACGACCACCCGGAGGGCATCAAGGGCGCACAGGCTGTCGCTGCGGCGATTTTCCTCGCCCGCACCGGTCACGGTAAGGCGGAGATCAAGGCACATGTGGAGCGCAAGTTTGGTTATGATCTCAGCCGCACCTGCGACGAGATCCGTCCAAACTACCACCATGTAGAGAGCTGTCAGGAGACCGTACCGCAGGCTATCACTGCGTTTCTGGAAAGCACAGATTTTGAGGATGCTCTCCGCACGGCGGTATCCCTCGGCGGCGACAGCGACACGCTTGCGGCTATCACCGGCAGTATCGCTGAGGCGTTCTACGGCGTGCCAGAGGAACTGCGGCAGGAGTGCCGCAAGCGGCTGACACCGGAGCTGGCAGAGATCCTGATTGAATGGGAGAAAGCCGCGCTTTGATAGCATATCAAAATGCAGGCGGTCTAAAATCTGCCTCGCTATAGGCAAAGAACACCGTGTGCTGACCGCAAGGTCAGCACACGGTTTTTCATTTGGATTCCTTCAGCCACTGCTGGAATTCCACTAACGAGATAATATCTCGATCACATTTCTGTTTCTCTTCTCTAGCTTTTTCGCTCCATGCATAGAACGCCTCGTCCGTGATGCGCCCCGCCTTGATCCACGCAAAGCGCCGCTTATACTCTTTGCGGTATGCCTTGAAGATTGGGTCATCCGACTGCTTCTTTGTCCACTGCTTGAAAGCCCCGATCTCCCGACAGACCTGCTCTCCTCTTGGAACAGGCCGCTCGCAATACTCCGCGCTGACCCGCCCGGTCTGCGGAAACCATCGTCCGCAGTTCTTGCAGCGCCGCACGGTGATGTTCCGTTCCACGCAACTCCGCAGAGAGTAGTCGATCATGTCCCGGATGCTGGAGGAATACAGCACCGGCGAACACCGCCCCGGCTCCACCGGCTCAAAGCTGAGCGGGATGGGGCGGAACGAAAACAGGTCGGGATCTTTCGGAGAGTCGTGAAAGTAATTTTTTGCCGCCTGTGCCTGCGGCTCCCGTCCCGCGCTGTCCACATCCAGCACCAACTCAAAAAAGCGTTGGATCTGCTGCTGATACCGCGGAAGCTGTTCAGGGAGCTGGCGCAGTTCGTCCAGTATCTGCGCATCCTCCGCACTGCCTCGGTCATTTTGAATGTACATCGCTGACTGGCGGTAGCGGCAGTGAACATGAAGAAGTCGAAAATAAATGTGTATGGAGTCTAACCTCCCCAGTTTTCTCCTGACATTCTCAAGTGCGTCCCTGTCATCCTCTGCGATAAACCGGCTCCAGTTATCAGTGATGCTTTGCAGTATCGGCGTCACTTCCGCGCAGTCCAATTCCTGAAAGGAAAGCAGGCTTTCCAGAAAGGGAAACTCCTTCTGGACGTCCGGAACGCCTTGCGTACCAAGGGAATCATACTGGAAAATCTCTCTGCCCTCAGAGAAATACATTTTGGCATACCACATGGCAGATCACCTCAAAATAGACAATCGTAATATAGAAATACAGACAGTCTTGACAAGGGGTGAAAAGTATGTTACCATACGATCACGGAAAGACTGTCAAAAGCAATTTACAGTTAGTCTAACACGAGGACTGCGGATTGTCAATGAAAAAGACGGTCACAAATCCGAAAAAGCACCTCGACAACTGAATACCCATCACCGGAGATGATACACGCCGGAGAAGTAACGCCAGGACGCCGCAGCAAAGCGGTCGAGCGTACCAAGGCAGTGAAAACGCTGTGCAGGTCAAACAAGGCCGCAGGGCAGGAACGGGTACGGTGCGTGGCAGAGAACAAAGAAAGGGGGAAGAAACATACATCGTTCCTACAAAAAGGAAAACCGCTGAACTGTTGCAGCAGTCCAGCGGCGCGCCGCGTTTCGGAAAACGCAGACTCCATCTGCAAACAGTCTAACAGAGGGACCTCCGAAACGCAAGTAATTTTTCTCTGAATTCTATTGGAGGTAACGATTTTGAAAATATCAACCTATCACAGCTACGATGAATTGCCGCTGTTCCTCAACGCGGAACTGGTGGCAAAGGTGCTGGGCGTGTCCATCTCCAGTGCCTACGAGCTGATGCACGAAGAAGTATTTCCGTCCGTGCGCATCGGCAGTCGGTTCGTGGTGCCCAAGGATAAATTCCAACAGTGGGTAGAGCGGCAGACTGGAGGTGCCAGATGAGAACTTGGACAAAGCGCGATCCGGTCAAGAACTATTTTCCTCTGCCCAATGAGATCTATCAGCTGGGTCTGTCTCACGGTGCAATCGCTGTCTACGGTTACCTGCTCCGCATCGAAGACCGCAGAACCTATCAGTGCCATCCCAGCTATGCCACCATCGGCAAGGCGGTGGGCATGAGCAACAACACCGTGCGGAAGTATGTGCAGGAGTTGGAGGAACGCGGGCTCATCGTCACGGAGCGCACCAGCATCATCACGCAGGACGGGCGCAAGCAAAACGGAAGTCTGCTCTACACGATCCTGCCGATCCAGTTTTCCATTGACCAGTTTTATCAGCGGCAGATGGATGCTGTGGACAGAGCAAAGGAACGGCAGCGAGTGGCAAGACGCATGGAGCAGACCAGCGTGTGAAACAGCAGATATGTTTCTCTGCGTCCTGTTGCTGTGACCGAAAAAACCGTGGGACCCATCGGTGCGAAGCGAGGTATAGCAGCGGGGCTGCGCGTGCCTGCGGGCCCGCGGCGCCGATGAACTGCGTCAACCCGCCTTTGGCGGGCAGCCGCAGTTCATCGGCTGTTATTCTGCTCCCACGGTTTTCACCGCCTCAAATTTGAAGGCATTTTCACAGATTTTGTGCTTTCGGATGTGCTGCACAGATCAGTTCCCCGCGCCGTTCGCCCTGTGTGCCGCTGTGTGTGCGTTTAGGGGCTGGGGTGGAGTGTTTACCCACCAAAGCCCATTGAAGCGAGCGTTGCGGCGTTTGTGGGCGATGTGTGAGAGATCCTTGCGAATACTGTTCCGACAAAGGAGAAATGAGTCATATAGGGGTGAGTTTTTCCTCCTGACCATGCCCTGTTTCGGAGATTGTAGCCCCTTGTTTACCCGTTCGATTAAAGCACAAGATAAAGGGCCGCAGTCGCAAGCGCCCGCAGCCCGCCCACAAAGCCCCGCAGTGCGGGGCTTTTCAGAGAAACGCCAACCACCGTCGGTTTGGCGGTTTTACAGAACAATCGCAGTCGGTCATTCGGCAAAGTCCCGTGTTTGCAGGGCTTTGCGGCGATTTTGACCGACGACACAGAAAGGAAAGAAAAAATATGGATGATAACAAGAAAAGCACCACGATCTGGCTGCGCCCCAGCGTGATCAGCCGTATGGACGGCTGGTTGGAAGCAGATAACTGTCAAAGCCGCAGCGAATTCGTAGATAAGGCCCTGCGCTTTTACATGGGTTATCTCGGCACCGAGGACAACACGACCTACATCTCTCGGGCCATCCTGACAGCCATTCAGGGTACGCTGGACGACAACAACAATCGGCTCTGCCGCATTCTTTTCAAGTGCGCGGTGGAACTGAATATGCTGTGCCACACCATCGCCGCGCACTTCCGCGCCGATCCCATTCACACGCGGGAGCTGCGAGCCTACGCCGTGGATGAGGTGAAGCGCACCAACGGTCAGGTGAGTTTTGAAAGCGCGGTGCGGAGCCAGCGGCGCATAGAGCCGGATGACACATGGCCCGGATCGTACTGATCTCCCCCTACCTCAGAGAAGGGAAGAACGCCGCGAAGCTGGCCCAGCGCACTCGCTACGTTGCCACCCGTCCCGGCGTGAAGTTGCTGGCGGATGAACGCAGTACACTCCCCGCTACAAAAAAGGCTGCTCGATGTGGATGCACATGTGAACCGGTTTGGAAATGTATTTTTTGCGCCGCAATAGTCAAAGAAACATTTGCAAAAGTAGTAGCTTTGTGCGCCGGGTTGTGGTATGTGTTGTGGTTGCCAAAAAGGAGGTGCCGCAATGTACGATTACATGAAGGCTCTGCAAAAGCACTTCGACCGTCAGTCTCATCCAGAACTGGACGCCCAGATTAAAAGCGCCCGTGAGGGCCTGCGCGATGGCATAGATGCCGAAAGCCGCAGAAAGCTGCTGCGGCTGTTGGACGCACAAAACACATTGCTGGTTGAATCCAAGCTGATGAGCTTCACGGCGGGATTCAAACTGGCGTGGGGCATGGCAAAAGAGTTGGAGGCAGACGGGCTCTACTCCTTTGAGCAAGAGGAAGAAGAACACATCTGCCATCCGGCGGAACAGGAGGACTAAGTGGCAAAACGAAGACCGTCCGGTGACGGCATGGTACGCAAGCGGGAGGATGGCCGCTGGGAAGGCCGCATTGTGGTGGGCCACAAGAAAAACGGTACGCCCATCTTCCAGCACGCCTATGCGCATACACAAAAGGAGCTGACGGAAAAGCTCCATCAGAATATCGAACGCTATCAGGATGTGGAGCTGACCGAGGACAGCCGCATGACCTTGGGGGAGTGGCTGGACCGCTGGCTGACGGAATACAAGGCAGGTACGGTGCGGCCCGGTACGCTCAAAAGCTATCGCTGCTATATCGAATACTACATCAAGCCGCAGCTGGGCGACAAGCAAATCTCCCTCATCTCTCAGCAGGACATCCAGCGGATGTACCGCCGCCTGAAAACAGAGGGACGCATTCATGAGCATCCCGAAATGAATCATCAACTCTCTGACTCCATGGTCCGCCACATCCACTCCGCGCTTCACGCCGCACTGAAAGACGCGGTGCAGGCGCATGTCATTCCCAGAAATCCGACCGAGGGGGCGACCGCACCCAAGCCAAACTACAGGCCCAAGCGCATCCTCACCCGTGCGGAGCTGGATGCTTTCCTTGAAGTGGTGGAGCAGGATGAGGTGTGGAGGGACTTCTTCCAGACGGAGCTGATGACCGGCCTGCGCCGCGGTGAGATCTGCGGTCTACAATGGAACGACTTCGACGAGGACACTGGTACGCTGAAGGTGTGCCGTACCCTCCACAGCCAGCGGAAGGGCGAGTACACCGTCGGCGAGACAAAAACGGGAAAGGGAATGCGTACCATCCTCCTGCCGAAGACGGTGGCGGACATCCTGCGGCGGCGCAAGGCGGATACCATCAGTCAATGGATATTCCCCGACCCAGTGAAGCCGGAGGATCCTGTCAACCCCGGCTCGGCCTACCTCCACATGAAGACGCTGCTCCGGCGGACGGGGCTGCCCAGCATCCGCTTCCATGATCTGCGTCACCCGTATGTCAAGCACACGACAAAAATTTTTATTCTGCGCTTGAAGGTTCTTCAAGCGCAGCGCGATCCAGATAGGCGCCGAAAAACTTGCGGGGCTTTTCGGCTTCATCGGAAAGGACTCAAAGCTAAGCTGATTGAGCCTATCCTGCAATAAAAGCGATTTTTAAATTACTCCCCTCTCAAAAAATGTCCTTGTTTTTGTATGCGATCTCGATACGCTTTTCGGGGAACACATACACCTTATCAATCAGAAGACTGGTCAGTGCGGTTGTCAGCCCATTGACACTGAAAACTGCTTTTACTGCCTCCTGTTGACTGTTCTGCCGCTCCTGTTCATTCTGCTTTTGTTTCACCTATGCCAATACTGCGGCATACGCATTTTTTGTTTTCAAAAGCAGTTCATCACACGCGGCTTTTTCAGCGTGAGGAATATAGCCTGCTCCAGCCCAGCCGCATTGACCTTCAGATTGTGGCAGCGGCTTGTTTCATCAGCATGGGAATGACGGCACATATAGTATGGCGTTTTCCGTGATATGCGAGACAGGTGCGTTTTTTTAAGTAAATGTCTGCACAATAGCAACGGCGTGCGTCTGTGCCCACCCCAAAGCTAAGAGGACGTTGCGCATATTGAATAAACGCGGGTTCATTGATGAAAGGAGACGTGTAGAGACTCAAAAGCGGAAACCGTTGCCAAGCATGTAACCGCTACTCCATTTGCTACACCAAAGTGAGTGGAGGGAGTTCACAGAGAAACGGGAATATGCGAGATATTTTGTGTCATTATATGACATCAATAATATGAAGTTAGAAACCGCTTTTCTGCTTTCTCCCAGTCAATAAAGGAAAACCAAGCATCCAAATATTTTTCCTTATCAAACTGATTATCCAGAAAATATGCGTGTTCCCACATATCAATAGCCAAAATGGGTTGCACTGAATCCAACGCTACCGCTTCATTATCGCGCGTAATTGCAATGTGGGGCCCTCCGTTCCTTTCAGAAACCAGCCAGACCCACCCAGAACCAGGAATACTTTCAGCGGCCTCAAGTAGCAGCCGTTTGAATCTTGGCATGGAGCCATAGATAGAGATCAGGACTCCAACCAAACGGTTAAGCGGCGGGGATCCGATTTTATTTTGGATGCTGTCAAAGTATAGTTCGTGGTTGTAGACGGCGCCCGCTGCCGATTTTAACTGTTTTTCCTGGACAATGGGCAAATTGATTTTCTGAGTGAGAAGATTCTCCAGGCTTGTGTCTTCCAGACGGTGCTGTACGACAAGCCGATTGAGCTCCTGAACCTTTTTCGTATAATATCGATTATGGTGCAAGTATAACGTATCAGGATCACAATATGGCACGAATGAAATATAACCATAAGAGAGTTGCTTGGCTTGAAATGGATATCGACTCATATTAGTCCCTCCTCTATGCTGAGCTCTTGTATACCCAGTTTTCATGATACTATGATACATTATATGTGCCAAGGAGCGGCCTGTGATTTATCCAAGAGCGATTCCCCGCCCAAATGGGAGGGTGGTGGAGGTGCCGCTGAAAGCAAAAAAACTTTTATCGCAACATCTCCATCTCTGGAGATACAATAGAAGTTCTCGAGGCGCAGAAGAAAAAAGTAACTGGTGAGTATGTATTCCCATCGCCGAACGGCAACCCCATCTCCCCAGATAGCGTGCTGCATATGCTGCTCCGGGTACTGGCGCGGGCAGGACTGCCAAAGGTACGGTTCCACGATCTGCGGCACCCGTATGTCAAGCACACGACAAAAATTTTTAGCTTGCGCTTGATGGATTTTCAAGCGCAGGCTTATCCTGATGCTCGGCGAAAAACTCGCGGAGCTTGTCAGCTTCATCAGGGAGGACAAAGCCAAAGCCCTGTCCGTCCACTCTGCAATAGAAAGCGATTTTCATGTCTGCCACCTCAATCGAAAATATCTCGGATTTTGTACGCGATCTCAATTCGCTTGTCGGGGTACACCAGCACCCGGTCGATCAGCAGTTCAGCCAGCTCGGTGGTCAGCGTGTCCGCATCGAAAATCGCCTTGGACGCTTCCTTTCGGCTGTCCTGCCGTACCTGTTCGTCCTGCTTCTGCTTCGCCTGTGCCAATACTGCGGCATAGGCGTTTTTTGTTTTCAGCAGCAGCTCGTCACACGCGGCCTTTTCTGCCTTGTAGGTGTTCAGGTCGATCTCACCCATAAGATAGCGTTCATACAAAGTGCGCTTGCCGTCTTGAAGCGTCTCAATCTGCTGCTCATATTCGGCGCGTTCCGGTACGGAAGCATCCACCCGAAGCGTACCATCCGGGGCAAGCGGTGCGGCGGCTTCCATCTGCTTTTTCAGCGTCAGGAATACCGTCTGCTCCAGCTCTGCGGCATTGAGGCGCATCTTGTGGCAGCGGCTTTCTACGTCCGCCTCGGAATGGCGGCAGTGATAATATGAGGTTTTCTGCATGGTGCGGGACAGCGCATGACCGCAGCAGCCACAGAAGGCTTTG